>Ga0326728_10001147_pt1 | contig 95665 bp, 75 predicted proteins | sample MB3enrmetagenome_FD_207602 | JGI IMG/M metagenome (GOLD analysis project Ga0326728, IMG submission 207602) | Lab enriched peat soil microbial communities from McLean, Ithaca, NY, United States - MB31MN | ecosystem: Environmental > Terrestrial > Soil > Wetlands > Peat | place: USA: New York...
CGTGTGCATAGAGAGGATTTTCCCCCTCCACTCGCCGCGCGTGGACAAAATAGAGGTTCTCAAGCAGGGCAAAGTCAGAAAGGCGAAACTTTTCTATCTGCGCAAACTGTCCGGCAAGGCCGCGCGCCTGTCGGAGCGCAACCAGCCCGAGGAGCATGCAGCGGCAGCGGCAAAGCCCGCGCCCGCCCCGGCCCCCAAGGCGGAAAAGCCGGCGGCGGCAGCTCCCGCTCCTAAAGCGGAAACAGCCCCGGCGGCGAAGTAAACGGCGAACTACGGGCATCGGCGCGCAGCTTGCAGAGTTTGACGCCGCCACGGCGCGCGAGCATAACGCTTGCGCGCTGGCCGGCGTGGACGAAGTGGGCCGCGGGCCGCTGGCGGGGCCGGTGGTCGTCTGCGCCTGCATGCCGGACCCGAAGCTTTACCCCCTCCTGGGTTCTTTAAACGACAGCAAAAAGCTCTCCCCGAAAAAACGGGAAGAGCTTTTTGCCGTCCTGACTTCCGGCGCCGGCGCAAAGTATGCGCTGGCCATGGCCTCCCCGGCCGACATCGATTCCATAAACATACTGCGCGCCACATTGCGCTCGATGCGGGAGGCTGTGCTCAAGCTGGCCCCTCCCGCCGAATCGCTGGTCCTCGTGGACGGCAACCAGAAAATCCCGGAACTCCCCCTGCGCCAGATGACGCTGGTGAAGGGCGACGGACGCTCGCTCTGCATAGCGGCGGCCAGCGTGATAGCAAAGGTCACGCGCGACAGGATGATGGTGGAGATGGATTCCCGGTATCCCGGCTACGGTTTTGCAAATCACAAAGGTTACGGCACGGCGGAGCATTACGCCGCGCTTGAAAAACTCGGGCCCTGCCCGGAACACAGGCGCAGTTTTTTGCCGCTGTGGCACAACACGACAAGATGAACTCTCTTGGAAAAACGGGCGAGGACGAGGCGGCGAAATTCCTTGAGTCGCGGGGGATGAAAATACTGGCGCGCGGTTTCCGCACGCGCGAAGGCGAACTGGACATCATCGCCGCCGAAGGCAAAACCCTTGTAATCGTCGAAGTGAAAACCCGTTCCTACTCCGCGTTCGGCGGGCCGGTGCAGGCGGTCACAAAATCCAAGCGGAACAAAATCTGCGCCTGCGCGGCGCAATATCTCAAAACCCTCCCAAAATTGCCCGACAGCATGCGCTTTGACATAGTGGCCATAATTTCCGGCCAGCCGCCGCAGCATATCAAGGACGCCTTCCGCCCCCCCAGATTTTCGTGTTAAAACGATTTGTATTGAACCCTCTGTAAGTATTTGTTAATTTATATACACAGCCCGGCAGGAAAAACGGTCCGGCATGTTTTTGCATCAGCCGCAACGGTTTTCCGGACGGGGTGCGAGGCGCACTCCCGATTGGCTGCGAGCTTTGCGCTCGCGCGAAAAAAGAACGGGAAAAGGAAAGCGGCCGGAGTTTTATCTTACGTCCGCGCGCAACAAACAGAGAGGCTTTATCATGAATATGGCAAAACAACATGTGGAACGTGTGGACAGCGTAACAGCCTGGCTCAAGGAAAAGCTCGGCAATCTAAAACCGGAGCTGGCGGTCATCATGGGAAGCGGACTTTCCAACTGCGTCCCGCCGCTGGAAAAAGAGATAAAAATCTCCTACGACGATATCCCCGGTTTCCCCAAATCCTCCGTGCCCGGACATGCGGGCAACCTGCTGGTCGGCAAATACAAGGGCATGACCGTGGCGATGATGCAGGGCCGCTTCCACTACTACGAGGGCCACGAGCTTGGCGACATAGCGGTGCCGATACGCGTGCTGGGCCAGCTCGGCGTTACAAAACTTATAGTCACCGCCGCCGTGGGCTCGGTGCGCAAGGCCGTTACGCCCGGCTCGCTGGTGGTGCTCAGCGACCACATCAATTTCATGGGACGCAACCCGCTGCGCGGTATTTATGACAAGCGTTTCGGCCCGATGTTCCCGGACATGACGGAGCCCTACGACGCCGCTTTCCGCAAGACCGCGCTTATGCTCTGCCAGAAACTTAAAATACAGGCCACGGAAGGCGTTTACATAGCGGGAACCGGTCCTTCGTACGAAACGCCCGCCGAAATACGCGCCTTCAGCGTCTGGGGCGCGGACGTGGTCGGCATGTCCACCGTGCCGGAGGTGATAGTGGCGCGCCAGATGGGGATGCGCGTGCTGGGACTGAGCTGGGTCACCAATCTCGCAAGCGGAATATCATCGCAGCCGCTCAGCCATCAGGAAGTGCTGGAAGAAGGCAAGAAAGTGGAAGTCAGCTTCCGCCAGCTGCTGCTTGAGCTGCTTATGCAGCCCGAACTCAAGAAATAGGAGAACACGACGATGAGAATGCTGGACCTGATTTTAAAGAAACGCGCGGGCGGACTTCTCAAACAGCAGGAGTTTGATTTCATCGCCTCCGGGGCGGCCGACGGCTCCATCCCCGATTATCAGCTTGCCGCCTGGCTTATGGCGGCTTTTTTCAACCCGCTTTCCAACAAGGAAACCGCCGCTTTCACGAAAGCGATGGCGTTCTCCGGCAAGCGCATGGATCTGGGCAACATCCGCTCGATAAAGGTGGACAAGCACTCCACCGGCGGCGTGGGCGACGGGATTTCGCTGGCGCTGGCGCCGCTTGTGGCGGCGGCGGGCGTCGCGGTGCCGATGATGTCCGGGCGCGGCCTCGGCCACACCGGCGGCACGCTCGACAAGCTGGAGGCGATAAAGGGATTCAGGGTGCGCCTCTCGCCCGGCCATGTGCGCCGCCAGATGAGCGCCATCGGCGTGTGCATGCTCGGCCAGACGCAGGAACTCGCCCCCGCCGACAAAAAGCTTTACGCGCTGCGCGACGCCACCGGCACGGTGGAATCGCGCCCGCTCATAGTGGCGAGCATACTTTCCAAAAAATACGCCGAAGGCATAAACGCGCTGGTGATGGACGTCAAATTCGGCTCAGGCGCGTTCATGACGAATTACGCCGACGCAAAAAAGCTGGCGCAGGCGCTGGTCAAGACCGCCGGGCTGCTGGGCATACGCTGCGTGGCGCTGCTGACCGACATGGACCAGCCGCTCGGCCGCGCATGCGGCAACGCAAACGAGATGGAGCAGTCCATCCGCGTGCTGCGCGGCGAAAATGTGGCCCCGGACTTCACCGAGCTGATGTACGAGCTGGGCTCCTGGATGGTCTACATGGGCAAGAAAGCCAAGTCGCCGGAGGCGGCGCGCAGGCTGCTGGAAAAAGCGGTGGAATCCGGCGCGGCGACCGAGAAACTGCGCCAGATGATAAAGTGGCAGGGCGGCGATCCGCGGTTTGTGGACACGCCGGAATACTATTTGAAGAAGTCGAAACTTGTAGTCGAAATAAAAGCCCCGAAACCCGGCTACATAAGCATGCTCGACGCCAGGAAAATCGGCAACGCCTGCGTGCTGCTGGGCGCGGGGCGCAGCAAAATGGAAGACGGCATAGACTACGGCGCGGGCGTAATGCTGGAGCGCAAGACGGGCGACCCGGTTAAAAAGGGCGATATAGTGGCCCGCCTCTATGCCTCGGACTCAAAACGCCTGCTGGACGGCAAAGCCGCGTTCATGCAGGCCATGGCAATATCCAAAACAAAAGTTAAAACGCCGCCGCTGATAAGGGAAATAATAAAATGACGACACCGGGACTGTTCGTATCGAAGCATCCGCTTGTGCTGGACAAAATTGCGCGCCTGCGCGACCGCAGGACCGCGCCGGCCGATTTCCGCAGGCTCGTCGGGGAGATAGCGATGCTGCTGGCCTGCGACGCGCTCTCCGGCGTAAAGACCAGGCAGGAACTGGTGCGCACGCCGCTTGCGGAATGCGACGCCGTAAAACTGGCCGTCGAGCTTACCTTCGTTACGATACTGCGCGCCGGGCTTGCGATGACCGACGGGCTTATGAAGCTTGAACCCAACGCCAGATTCGCGCATATCGGCATCTACCGCAACGAGGATACGCTGGAGCCGGTGCGCTATTACGCGCGCTTCCCGCAGAATCTTTCCGAAAGTTTCGTGCTGCTCTCCGACCCGATGCTCGCCACAGGCGGCTCGGCGGTGGAGTCGCTGCACATACTCAAATCGCGCGGCGCAAAGCACATCGCCTTCGCCTGCATCATCGCGGCGAGGCAGGGCATAAAGCATGTGCAGCAGGTGCATCCGGACGTGCCGATTTATGTCGGCTGCGTGGACGAACAGCTTAACGACAAGGGCTATATCATCCCCGGCCTCGGCGACGCGGGCGACCGCATGTTTGGCACCGTGTAAAGTTTGTAACCGCTAAAACAAAAACCCCTTCCTCGCGGAAGGGGTTTTTTAGTTATAACGGGGAATTGCGGGCTATTTTACTATCGTGAGCCTTACGAAGGTGCCGTAGTGGTCCATCGTGTAATATATTTCGTTGCCCTGGCCGATGATGATGCGCTCCGGGCCGCGGGCGCTTTCCACCGTGCCGGTCATATAGGTCTGGCCGCCGATCACCACGGGCACCGCGCCGTCTCCGGTGTTGCGTCCGGGAACGATAAGGGTGTATTCCTTGTAATAGTTCGCCGGTTCCTTGGGCATATGGCCTTCGGAATTGGTGTTGATGATGCCGTCATGCGCGTAGGGCAGCGGCTGGCAGGCGGCTATTTTCTGGAGCAGGCTGATGATGGCCTGAGTGCGCACCGTGTCGGAAATATGCGGCGAGAAATCCGTTCCGGGCGTGATGGCGGGATTGGGCGTGCAGTTGGCGTTGCCGCCGCCGAGGCTGTTGTTATCGGCGTCGGAATTTACCGGCATCTGCGCCAGCAGTCGCATGGAAGGCGCCGGGATATCAAGCGTTACCTGAGAAGATGACAGGCTGTTAAGGGAATTCAGTACGGGGGTGGAATCCGCATATACCGAAGCCGCGCCGAAAAACAGCGTAGCCGCGGCGATCAAGAGTTTCACATTTTTCATTTGGCTTGTCCCGGCGCAAGCGCGCCGGTCTCCACTTCTTTGCCAGTCCTGTCGCCAGGGCGGGGGATGCGCGGTTTATTGATAGGCATCCCCGGCTGCTTTGTGTCAAAAACAAACGCAAAGCGCATCTTTCGCCGGGCTATTCAGGGGTTAGGGGATTTTTAAATGAAAGAAGGAGCATCCTCGCCACCATGAATAACGGTTTCCATGGTGACACCGGATTGAGGTCCGGCGGTAGATGCTCCCCTGCCTATTCAGAGGATTACATGGCTTGGGAATAGTATATTGCAACTAAGCTCAAAAACATGGGCCTTTGGACCCATTTTAATCCCAATCCGGCAAAATAGAAATACAAAAGAAAGCGCTGACATGTCACGGTATAAAAGAAAGCGCGCGACCGCTGTTTTACCAACGGCCGCGCGTTAGATTAATATTCGCGGCTAAGCCTAGCCTACCACTTCCAGATCGCCCTCGATTATATAGTTCCAGAAACAGCCAGCTTCAAAATGATGTTTTGGATGCGCGGGATTGGTGAAGAAATCGAAACTGATACGGCGGTTGCCACTCCAGTACTCGTCCCAGAAGCGCGCTATTTCGGCCACAGGAACTCCGGGCAGCTTGTAGATCTGGCGGGCGATACTGTGATATTCGAGATTTACGCGCACCACCCGGTTGCGCGGATTCGGGATAAGGCGGCATTTTTTGACCGATTCCATCGGCCACGAGCGGCGGTATTTGTTGTGCACTTCAAGGCAGGTGTCGAAATCCCCGAACGCGAATATCGCCGAAAAAAGCGACGGATAAAGCGGATAGCGGTGCGCGCGCACCAGTTCGCAGTCGTGTTCTATGCGGTAATCGTTGACCGGCGCGAGGAAATACGGCGAAAATCCTATTTTGTCGGCGGCGGCGCGCACGAAAGGCAGGTATTTAAGCGTGCCTGCGTCATACTTGGCAAGGATGTCCGGATCGCCCAGCTTGACGAATGCGCCCGAGGCGATATGCCCGGTTTCCTTGCGCGCGCGCTGCGTGGCGATGCTGAGGCGATTGGAGAAAAGATAGACTTCCGAGGGACAGTCTGCGTCGCAATTCATCAGTTTGGACATGGTCATTCTCCTGCCTGTTTTCAACGGAATGTTTTATTGTTGCCGTGCGCGGCGGGGCGGTGCAATTTTCAGTTCTCGGTGGCGGCTATTTTTTCAAGCAGCGCGCGGTTGATTATGATTATTTCCTTGCCGTCGCGCCGGATGATTTTTTTCTTTTCGAAGTCCGCCAGTATGCGCACCGCGGTTTCCACGGTCAGCCCGGCCATTTCGGCCAGTTCGCGGCGCTTTACGTCCTTCACTATAGTGCGCTTGCCGGCTTTGGAATCCGGGGCGGACTTTATCAGCACGTCCGCCATGCGGCAGCGCGCGGATTTATAGGCGATATCGCAGGCCTTGGATTCGCCCTCGCGAACCTCCCTGGCCATTATATGCATCAGCGCTATCGCGGCGTCCGGATGCTTTTTTAGGAAATCGATGAAAAGGTTCTGGTCTATCAGCGTGACCAGCGTGTCGCCCATCACCTCGCCGTTCGCCTGGAAATTGCCTCCGGCGAGCAACGCTATGTGGCCGACCATGCCGCTGGCTTCCTCTATGCGGGAAATGAGCTGCTGGCCGTTTATGCTGGTCTTGCAGATTTTAATCTTGCCCTTGCAGACGATAAAGAGCCCCGGCGGCCTGTCGCCCTCGCTGAAAACCAGTTCGCCGTCCTGGAAAGAACAGGAGGTGCGCAAGTTTTTCCATTCGTACTGGGCGGCGCGGTCGAGATGCGCGTAAAGGCATTTGCCTTTGGTCACGCAAAAATCGCAATCGGGAGTGTCTCTTTTTCCGAACCACATAATAGTAATTGTAAAAACTTTGGCGCAGTGCGTCAACTTTTGAGGCGGTGGCGAAAAATATTGATCAAAATCAATTCCGGCAGCGGAGCCCTACTTGCCCAGCAGGGGAGAAAACGCCGCGCTGCGCTCTATCATCATTCGCGAGGAGGACGGATCAGTGATGAAGAGTTTGTTGCAGCCGGAGGGATCTTTTACATAATCGCCGTCCCCCTCGATATTGCCGTCCATCATTATCACAAGGCCTTCCACTTCCATGGTAGCCGTGTTGAAAACCGACCCGCCGGAATTTCCATGGAAGGCGTCCATGTCTGTGGCGAAATAGAGCGGCCCGGAATTGTCCAGCACGCTGAAATTCATGACGAATTTCTGCGGCAGCCCTTTTGGATAGCCGACGGCCGAGAGTTTCGCGCCGTCGTCTATTTTCCCCTCCGCCCTGACTTTCAGCACCGGCCGGTCGGCGGCGGGGCGAGAGAGTTTCAGAACTGTAAAATCTCCGTTGTCGTCATATTCGCGTTTTACAAGCGAGGAGCAGGTGTACACCTGCGACGGGTCAAAAACCGTGCGAGGGGTGGAAGCATCCTCCATATAATAATCGAAGATTATGTAATATTTGGAGCAGAAATTATCCAGTTCGTCATTTTCCACGCAATGCCCTGCTGTGACGCCGGTATCCGGCCCGGCAAGGAAGCCGGTACAGAAACCGCCCGGCGCGGGCTGGTCGCCGAAATTGCCGCCCGGACACAGGTTTACATATTCCTTATGCGTGCGCTTTGAGGCGAATTCATATTTGCCGTCGGCGCGCAGCAATAACCCGGACTTGTCGATGAAAGTGAAAACCGAGCGCGAAGCGTCCAACATACGCCGATCCGTAACCTGATAGCGGTCCAGCCGCTTGTCAAAATTGAAAACAAGCCGCGACGGCGCGGACAGCGCCGCAGACGGGACCGGAGGAATGTCAAACGCTTGCGCGCCCGCCGTTGCGGCACAGCCTAAAAGCATCATCAGTGATATTGTCTTTTTCATGGCATCACTTAAGTTCGGCTGACCAGCCGTAAGAAGAATTCACCACCATGATGCGGCTGCCCTCGTCGAATCCGGACAAGCGCGGCAGGTAGGAGCAGGACTCGCAGTCATCCTGCACATACCGGTCCGAAACGCGGCCATAGCCGTTCTCGCCCCAACCGGGGCCCCATGAATTGCGGAACAGAAAATCGCCGGTTTTGGAGTCGTAGCCCACCAGCAGCACTACGTGCCCGCCACAATTGTTCCCGCCGGAGGCGCAGGTATCCTTGTCCTGCTGCGACGGCAGATTGAAGCGCCCGCCCTTGCCGGACCAATCAGCGGCATACACCATAAGATTGATGACAACAGGTTTATGTTCGCGCAGTATAAAATCCTTTATCTCCGAGCGGCGAATGGCTATGGGCGAGAATTTGTAACCAAGCACCTTGCCCATTATCCCATCCGGAGGAAGTCCCACATCGGGATCGGTGACCGGCGCTTGCGGCGACGGATTTTTCCAGTCGGGATTAAACGGCCATTCGCTCTGATGTACTACCCCGCCAGCAAGCCCCATCACGGCGACATAACCTGCAAGTCCGGAATCGCTCTTGTAAGACTGAAGTTCTGGCCGGTCCGTATAGTTATACTTGGTGTCGTAGAAAAGGAACTCCTCGGAAAAAGACTGGGAGGAATTTTCCTTTGTATTCACCAAAAATTCGGACAAAGCGGTGGTCGCAAAAACATTGCACATATTGCGATTGCCCTGCGAACGCGCAGGCAGAAAAGAGGAACGCAAATCCGCGCTGCCGGAAACGGCGCCGGAATCGTTCCAAAGCGGCCCGACCAAAAGGTTTTCATAAGCGGTTTCCGGCGCCGAGACAGAAGAAGCCATGCGCGGCGCGGAAGGCGCGGGAACATCTACGGCTGCGGCGGAAGGCAGCAATGCCCCGCCGGAAGACGGGGAATCGAAACTGGCGGCGATAAGCGGCACATCAAAAACCAGCACTGCAACGGCGACTGCTATTTTGTTTTTCATGGTTTTATATCCTGTCCTGCCTATATTCTAGCGGAGCAGCACCGCAGCCGTAAGAGTACTCTGTCCCAAAACCGGATGATAAATGTCCCATGCCGTCGGAGTCCAAAGTCCTATGCCCGCGCGGGTAATTTGATAAAATCAGACGATGACCTCCAAACTGCGCACGCTGGGCAAGGAAACCGCGATATACGGCACTTCCACCGTTTTGGTGCGCATGCTAAATTTCATCATGCTGCCGTTTTACACCTATCTGCTCTCGCCGGAGCGCTACGGCATAGTAGCCACCGTCTATTCCTATATAGCTTTCATCACGATACTGTTCCAGTACGGCATGGACCAAGCCTACATGCGCTACACCTCGGCGGACAGGGAAAAGGAAACCCTGTTTTTTGCATGCACGTTCTGGCCGCTGCTTTGCTCCTCGGCGCTGTTTGTATTCCTCATCTGGCTGGCGCGCATGCCGCTTGCGGGCATGGCGGCCATAGGCGCTGGCAGCATAATAAGCTATGCGCAGGCGGGCAGGATAATAACCTATTCCGGCATAGTGATGGCGCTGGACGCGATAACCTGCGTGCCTTTCGCCAAACTCAGACTGGAACACCGGGCTTTCAGTTTCGCGTCGATAAAAATAGCGAACATCCTTATAAACATCGCGGCCAACGTTTTATTCCTTTACAAGATGCGCATGGGGCCGGAAGGCGTGCTGCTGGCGTCGGTAGCGGCATCTACCGTGTCGCTGGCGCTGCTGCTGCCGCTGTTTTACCGCTCGATAAAACCGATATTTGTCTGGCCGCAGTTTGAGGAGATGTGGCATTTCGCATGGCCGTTCATACCGGCGGGACTGGCCGCCATGGTAGTACAAGTGATAGACCGCCCGCTTATGGCAAAACTGGCCGGGCTGCATGCGGCGGGTATTTATCAGGCGGGCTACAGGCTTGGCATTTTCATGATGCTCATCGTCAGCATGTTCGATCAGGCATGGCGGCCTTTTGTGATGGAGAATGCAAAGGCGGAAGGCTCAAAAGAACTTTTCGCGCGGGTATTCACCTACTTTACGCTGTTCGGCACGGGCGCGGTGTTGGCGCTCTCTCTGTTTATAGAAGTGATTGTGAAAATAAATTTTTTCGGAAGACATCTAATCGCGCCGGCATACTGGGAAGGTTTGTGCGTGGTGCCTATAGTGCTAGCGGCGTATCTTTTCAACGGTTTCTATATAAATTTCATGGCCGGACCTATACTCACCAAGAAAACAAAAATAATCGTAGGCGCGACTGCGGCGGGCGCTATCTCAAACATAATAGCCAACCTAATCCTGATACCTACTACGGGAATGATGGGCGCGGCGTGGGCTACATTTTTAAGCTATGTGCTGATGGCGCTGGTGATGTATTTCGGCACGCGCAAGGATTATCCTATACCTTATGAATTCGTGCGTGTCGGCCAGTTGCTCATGGTCGCGCTGGGGCTTTGGATAATCCATTATCCCACCGACGCGCTCTGCATGGACGCGCCGGGCACAGGGCTGCTGTGCAGACTGGGGCTGCTGGCGGCGTTCCCGCTGCTGCTTTTGCTAAACGGATTTTTTCCGGAAGAAGAACTTTCGGAAATGAAAAATCTTTTCCTCCGCCGCATCCTCCGCCGGAAAATCTCATAAACAAAACGCCGCCGGATAACCGGCGGCGTTTTTTACGGATGTTGCGGTGCGTGTTGTTTTAACTTTTCCGTATATTCATTTTTTAGCCAGCATGTCGGACAGATCCTTGTCCGGCGTGGTGATGGGCGCTATCTCAAACTTCTCCGCCAGCACCTTTAGCACGTTTGGCGACACGAACGCGGGCAGCGACGGCCCCAGTCTTATCTTCTTTATGCCGAGCGACAAAAGCGTCAGCAGCACGCAAACCGCCTTCTGTTCATACCACGAAAGCACCAGCGACAACGGCAGTTCGTTAACCGAGCAATTGAACGCCTTCGCCAGCGCAGAAGCTATAACGATGGCCGAGTAAGCGTCGTTGCACTGCCCGCAGTCCAGCAGACGCGGCAAACCCTCCAACTCGCCGAATTCCAGCGTGTTGAAACGAAACTTGCCGCAGGCCAGCGTAAGCACCAGACAATCTTTGGGGACTTTCTGCGCGAACTCGGTGTAGTAGTTTCGCCCCGGCTTTGCGCCGTCGCAGCCGCCCACCAGGAAGAAGTGCTTTATCTTGCCTTCCTTGACCAGCTTTACCACGGTTTCCGCCGCACCGAGCACGGTATTGCGCGCAAAACCTATCGTAATTTCCTTGCCCGCCTCGTCGGATTTAAAACCGCCGCTTTCCAGCGCGCACTTTATCACGGCGGAGAAATCCTTTTTTCCCTCTTTTGCCGCAATATGCGCCACGCCGGGCCACTGCACGAGGCCGGTGGTAAAAATGCGTCCCTTATAGTCGTTGGCCGGGCGCTGTATGCAGTTGGTGGTCATCAATATCGCGCCAGGAAATTCGGCAAATTCCTTGTACTGGTTCTGCCATGCGGTGCCGTAATGCCCTACGAGATTCCTGAATTTTTTAAGCTCCGGATAGGCGTTGCAGGGCAGCATTTCGCCATGAGTGTAAATGTTGATGCCCTTGCCCTCCGTCTGCTCCAGCAATTGATACAGGTCTAACAGGTCGTGGCCGGAAACCAGTATAGCGGGACCCTTTTTATGCCCAAGCGAAACCTTGGTGGGTTCGGGGTGGCCGTAGGTACCGGTGTTGGCGGCGTCTAAAATCTCCATGCATTTTAGATTCGCCTGGCCGAAACGCATGATGAGGTTTACATATTCGTCCGCCCCAAAGGAATCGTTGAGCAGCGCGGCAAGACCTTCATAGAAAAAGGCATCCACCGTCGCATCCGATTTGCCTAGAACGCGCGCATGATCGGCATAAGCAGCCATGCCCTTGAGACCGAACAGCAAAATCTCTCGCAGGCTGCGCACATCCTCGGATGGATTGTCGGCGGGCAGATAGGCGGCATGCGCCTGTTTTAAAAGCCCGTCCAAAGTATCCGCCGGGGCAAAAGAAGCCGCAGCCGGTATTTTGCCGGAAAAAGTTCCTTTCTTCGACTGATAAAAAGCCTGCATTTCGCCGCGAAGCGAAACAGCCTTGTGGATGAAAGGAATTATAGTTTCCGCGTCGAAATTGACATTGGTAATTGTGGTAAACAGCGCCTCGGCCACGAACCTGTCGGCCTCCGGGTTTGAATATCCTTGCGCATGCGCAAGCTGCCCCCAGAAACCAAGTCCCTTGAGCGTATAGATCAGCAAATCCTGCACGGCCGCAGTCTCGGGCGATTTACCGCATACGCCGCCCTTGGTGCAACCGGTGCAGTTCATCGTCTGCTCGCACTGCCTGCAAAACATTTCCTGGCTCATAGTTTCTCCTCTTTTATTATCTCCCCTTCAAGCGATATAGTGTAATCCGTCGTCGGGATTTGCACTCCGCTTTTTTCCAGCGCCTGCTGCGCCAGCATCCTGAGTCCGAAGCAGCAGGGAACTTGCATATGCACCAGCGACAACGATTTTATTTTCTGTGCGGCGAAAAGTTCCGCCAGCTTTTCCACATATTCCTCCAGCCCGCCATCCAGTTTCGGGCAGAAGATGACCAGCCTTTTGCCTTTCAGAAAATGCCGGTGAAAATCGGGATACGCAAACGGCACACAGTCCGCGGCTATCACAAGCTCAGCGCCATCGAAATACGGCGCATGCGGATTGACGAGCTTTAATTGTATCGGCCACTGTTCCAGTTCGGAAGCAAGCGTAACGTTTTCGGGAGCCTGTCGCTTTTTGGACTGGTGCAGCGTTTGCGACTGCGAATGAGGACAGCCGCAACCTTCCTTATGTTTCTTTGGAAGTTCAATATTGTGCTCCTTTATATATTCCAATGCCTGTTTCAAATATCCCTTTTGCCCGTGATTTTCGAGATGTTTTAAATGTGCGGCTATAGTTTCAGGCCCGGCTTTGGCGATATTTTCCATTGTACGCTCCTCATCGTACGGGACGGCTTCGCGCTCTTCAACGGTGATAGCGCCCTGAGGGCAGGTACCGATGCACGCGCCAAGACCGTCGCAAAAAATCTCGCCGACAAGACGCGCCTTGCCGTTTATCATCTGTATCGCGCCCTCCGGGCAGCCGCCGGCGCACTGGCCGCAGCCATTGCAAAGTATTTCGTCGATCTTTATTATCTTGCGGAGCATTTTACTCTCCTTTATTTATATCGTCCAAAAGCGACTGCACGGTTATGCCTTCAAACTGCAATGCCACCGACATTTCGATGGCCTTTATTTTATGGCGCAGCACGCATGTCGCACGGTTGTGGCACAGTTTGCGCCGGAACATGCATTCGGAAAGTTCCAGCGGCCCCTGGAACAGCCTTATTATTTCGGCCACGGTGATTTTGTACGCAGGTTTATCCAGTTTTACGCCGCCGAATTTACCCTCCTGCGCGGTTATGTAGCCGCCCTCTACAAGAGTGTGCAGAATGCGCCGCAGAAATTGCAGCGGTATGTGCTGAGCGGAGGATATCTCCGCCGAAGAAAGCATTTTATCGCTCCCGGCCGAAGCCAGTGTCGCAAGCGCTCGCAGCGCGTAATCAGTGTTTTTGTTTAGCAGTTTCATAGGTAACTAATACTAGTTTAGTATTAGTTTATAAAATTGTCAAGCGAAATTTGGATTTACCGTCTGGAGTAGCGTTATTTAAGCGCCAAATTTTGGAAAATTACTAAGGTAAAAAGGAAATATCAAACCCGTTCCATATTATCATTGAAGCGCAGCAGGCGCAGTTCCGGAGCGAATTTCGCCGCCGTCATTACAACGATAAGAGTTAGTCCCCCGCCAAGAGCCACGCACGGTATGGTGCCCACCAGCGTGGCGCCCATGCCGCTTTCAAAAGCGCCAAGCTCGTTAGAGGCGGTAATAAATATGGAATTGGCCGAGGCCACGCGACCGCGCATATTTTCAGGCGACAACAGACGCAGCATCGAACGGCGCACCACCATGCTCACGCCGTCGAAAATGCCGCTGACAAAAAGAGCCGCCATCGACAGCGCGAAACTGCGCGAGAACGCAAACACCAGTATCGCCGCGCCGAAACCGGCCACGGCGCAAAGCAGATTGCGCCCAGCATTGGCCACCGGCGGACGCCGCGTTGCCACAAGGCTTATCAGCAGCGCCCCCACTGACGGAGCGGCGTTTAAAAATCCAAGCCCCTTGGCTCCGACATGCAGTATGTCCGAGGCAAACACGGGAAGCAGGGCAACCACGCCGCCAAAGAAAACCGCCACCATGTCCAGCGACATTGCAGCCAGGAGCGGCTGATTTTTCCACACAAAATGCCAGCCGGTGCGTATGCTCTTAAGCAACGGCTCTCTACGCGGAGAGGGATCATCCGGGCGCGCTATCGCGGTCACGCTAAGCCACGAAACCGCGTACAGCACTGCAAGCACGCCGTATGTCCGCGACGCGCCGAGATACTCAAGCGCAAAACCGCTTGCCGCCGGGCCTATTATCGCGCAGGTTATCCACGCGCTGCTAAGCCAGGACGTGGCGTTGACCGTAAGCCTGCGCGGCACCACCTGCGCTTCCAGCGCGGTTCCGGCAGGTTCCGCAAAACCGCGCGCAAAACCGGCCAGAAAAACCATCGCGTAAAGTCCCGGCAGCGTATAACGCCCGCCCAGCGTTTCCGCCGAAAGCAGCGCCAGCGCCACCGCGCACAGCACCGACACCGCGCGCGTTATCAGCAGTATCGTGCGGCGGTTGAAACGGTCCGCCACATAGCCGCCTAGCGGAGCCATAGCTATCGCCGGTATCGCTTCGACAAGGCCAAGCCAGCCGAGCGCGGCGGTGCTGCCGGTTATTTTGTAAATCTGGAAACCGATGATGACTGCAAGCGCCTTGCTTGCCATTGTAAACGAACTGTTGCCGGAAAGAAGATAGCGTATGTCGGGTATTGCCAGCGCGGCGAACTGACCGGATTTTTCATGCGTCACAAGCGGGGTGTCCTTTATGCTGCGGATACTTTTATTATATCACACACGATTGTTCCCTGTGGGATGTCCCCGTCATATTTCCGCACAGACCGGCGGTTTTGAATGCGTCGCCAGCGTGCTGTGTTTCCTGCCGTACCAGTAATAGATGCAAAGCCCTATCAGCAGCCAGACCACAAAACGCAGCCAGGTTATCTCCTCCAGTCCCATCATCAGGTAAAGACAGAACAGTATTCCCAGCACGGGCGTAACAAAGCCGCCTGGCGCGCGGAACGGACGCATGCGGTCAGGCTCGCGCACGCGCAGCACCATTATGCCGAGGCAGACCAGTATGAACGCAAACAGCGTGCCGATATTGCAGAGGTTGGCCATTTCATCGATATTGCAAAACATAGCCAGCACGCCGACGGCGACGCCGGTCCATATCGTCGTCACATGCGGCGTCTTGTAGACCGGATGCACTCGCTGGAAAAGCGGAGGCAAAAGCCCGTCTCGGCTCATCGAAAAGAATATGCGCGGCTGGCCGAGCTGGAACACCAGCAGCACCGCCGTCGTCGCCACTATCGAGCCGAACGCAACCAGCGCCACCAGCCAGTGGCTGAGATGATGATATTCAAGACCGGCCACCAGCGGCTCGGCTATCTTGTCCTGCAACGCGGAGCAGGGCACCATGCCGGTAAGCGCGGCGGTTACAAGCACATAGATTATCGTGCAGATTATCAGCGAACCGATGATGCCTATGGGCATGTCGCGTTTTGGATTGCGCGTTTCCTCGGACACGGTGGACACCGCGTCGAAACCGATATAAGCGAAAAACACAGTCGCTGCACCGACCTGTATGCCGCGCCAGCCGCCCGGCGCGAACGGCACCCAGTTTTTAGGATCGAAATAATAAAAACCCACACCGATGAAAATGACCAGCACCACCAGCTTTATCCCCACCATGACGGTGTTGAAAGACGCGCTTTCCTTTATCCCGCGCACCAGCAGCACGGTTATCGCCGCGACGATAAGCAGCGCCAGCAGATTGACCACTATCGGGATGCCGAATATATGCGGCGCTTGCGCCAGCGTATGTCCCTGCTGCACGAAGGTGCGGTAGTCGGTCGTCAGCCACAGCGGCAGGCGTATGCCGAACATATTGACCAGGAATTCATTGAAATACCCGGACCAGCTTATCGCAACGGCCACATTGCCTATCGCATATTCTATTATCAGGTCCCAGCCGATTATCCATGCCACCATTTCACCCAGCGTGGCGTACGCATAGGTGTACGCGCTGCCCGCGATGGGCACCATCGCCGCGAATTCGGAATAACAAAGCGCGGTGAAACCGCAGGCCACGGCGGTAATCAAAAACGATATTATAAGCGACGGTCCCGCCCCGGCCTCCCCGCGCGTGCCGACGGCCGCAGCGCCGACCATGGCAAAAATGCCGGCGCCGATTATAGCGCCTATGCCTATCATCGTAACATCGAGCGGCCCAAGCGCGCGTTTGAGGCAGTGCCCCGAGTCCGACTCGCTCAAAAGCTGGTCTACAGGTTTTCTGCGGAAAAGCGACATTTTCCCCCCTGACTTATAGTTGTGCGGATAGATGAATATAACATTTTCCGCGCGATTATTCTAAAATCAGGTAATGGAGAAAAATCGCCCCGCCAACGCGGAATACTTTGAGAAAGAGGGTTTTTCCGAGACAAAACTGCCCGGCACGCCCGGACTGCGCAGGGATTTTTCCGGCTGCGCATTCAGGAATTGCGACTTCAGCGGGACGGATTTCAAAAATGCCTCGTTTGTGGACTGCAACTTCGCGGACTGCAATTTTTCAAATGCAAAAATGGCCGGGGCGCGCTTTACGCACGCAATATTTTGCGGCTGCAAATTCATGGGCGTTGATTTCTCGCGCGTGCAGCAAATGCTGCTTTCATGGCGCTTTGACGGCTGCAATATGGAATTTTGCGATTTTTCGGGACTTGCGATGAAGGGCAGCAGCTTTGAGAACTGCGCCGTTTTCGACAGCGAGTTCCGCGACGCCGTTATGGAAGAATCCACGTTTTGCGGCAGCGACCTGCGCAACAGCGTTTTCGCCGGTTGCGACCTGCGCAGGGCCGATTTGCGCGGCGCGCGCAATTATTTCATAGACCCGACAAAAAACAAGCTGCGCGGCGCGTATCTCTCCCTTCCGGAAGCGGCGGGGCTTTTGTATCCCCTCGGCGTAAAGCTGGACTAAATTTTCGGCGGCAATATTTCCAGCCAGTAACCGTCCGGATCCTCGATAAAATAAATCCCCATCGCTTTGTTTTCATAGCAGACGCAACCCATAGCGTCATGCAGCTTGCGCGCGGCGGCGATATCCTCGGCCACGAAAGCCAGATGGAATTCGTTGTCGCCGAGGTTATAGCGTTCCTTGCGGTCGCGCAGCCAGGTAAGCTCCAGCGAATGCGGCGTAGTCCCGTCGCCCAGAAAAACCAGTATGAAACTGCCGTCCGGCGCAACTTTGCGCCGCATTTCCTTAAGTCCCAAAGCTTTTGAATAAAAAGCTATGCTTTTATCGAGATCCAGCACATTGAAATTGTTATGAACAAAATGAAAACCCATGCTGCCTCCTTTTTAAACATTCTACAGAAATATCCCGGCCGCCTGTTGTAGCGGCGCGGATAAAATATTAGATTTTCTATATGCCGCGCAGCCGAAACGAAATTTTTGCGATGCACCTGCTTGCCTCGGGGCTTGCCGCCTTGTGGGTTTACAGTCTCGTCGGATTATGGCAAGACCCTTATTCCATAGTCCATGCGGCGAATTCGCTCGCCTGCATCCCGCTTGCGCTGCACTGGCGCAGGACTTTCCCGCTGGACGACGGGCCCTATCCGTTTAATTATGCAGGCTGGGGCGTGGTAGCGGGTAATATCGCGGCAATGGCGCTTTCATCCGGCAGCGCCGCGCTTGCGGCATCGTGGCTTATGTCGGTCTGCGAACTGCCGCTATGGCTGCCCGGATTGCTGCGCGGCTGGGGTTATTTTATCGGCGGAATCTGCGGCTGGCTCTTTTATCTTTGGCGCCTCCGCGCCGTCCGGCGCGGCCTTGTCTAACCATTCCTTTATAATTTCGGCCTTCCCGGAATAGTAGCGGCGATAATCCGCGCCGCGCGCCTTTTTCGCGCGGGAGCGCATAAGCGCAAGAGCCTGCGGATAAACCCGAGCGCGCAATCCCTCCAGCTCCGGCGGGAAAGGGCGCGCGGTATCGGCGCAGGCCTTATCCACCGCCGTCAACAATTCGCCCAGATGAAAAATATCCAGAACCTGCGCATTTTCACGAATGAATTCAGAAGTATGCAGTATCGCCAGCTCGGCTGAGGATTGCAACTGCTCCTGCACCGCCGGGTCCACACCGACGGCGGCAGCCTGCGGCCTCGCTACCGCAAGGCATTGCAGCGCCAGCGGGTAATTGTGTATTTCATCCGCTATTTTCCCTACGAACAACAGCGCTCCGGCGCTGAAATCCGGCCAGTCGTTTTTGTAAAAATCATTAAGGTTTGCGTCCAGTTCCGCCGGCGAGACCGGCGCGGCCGCCGGCGTGGAAAGCGCCACGGCGCCGGATGTTGCGCAATAATATTGGGAATCATCGTCCATATACCGCTCGCGTATAAGCGCCCGGTATTTTTCCATGTCCAGCGACATGCTCAGATATGTGGCCAATGCGCTTTCCAGATAAATATCATGCCCCGGCGCGGTGAAATATTTTTCCAGCCGCTCCGGCGCAAGCCGCAGGCTTTCGTCCATATACCTGTCCTGCGCCAGATAGGCTTCGTATTCGAACTCCACCGGCTTTGAGCCGCCGGACGCATATGCCGGGAAGCGAAACATCTGGCTTGCGTGCACAAGCTCGTGCAGATAAAGCGAATCGGCGGAGGCGCATAGCCGCCGCGTTGATTTGGGATGGGCAAGCAGCCAGCCTGTCAATTGCTGCGGCGTTTTGTTTTTCAACCCCAGAAAAGCGCGGGCGGTTTTGGCATTCAGGAAAATACTGCCGTACTCCCCGTCGAAATATCCCAGCCTGCCCGGTTCCTCTTCGTTGAAATAAACCGGCGGCAGCGGATGCCGCGGCGAGAACATGGCCTGCGTATCGCGCCCGGCGGCTGTGCGCGCCAGCCGCGCGCCGAAATACCTGGTGAGCAAAACGGAAAGCCGGACCTCGTCCGGCGACGGTTTAAAACCTCCGTCCAGACAAAGCCCGGCCTGTGCCGTGCAAAGCAGCAGCGCCGACAGCGTCAGCGCGCGAATATTTTCGAGCAGACAGCGTCCAGCTGGCATTTGCGGAAACCATAGCCCGTCGCGGCGAGCGTGGACGGTTTTGCAAAGCGCGCGTCGAAAAAATCGCGCAGGAAAACCGCCGCGCATTTTTTGGAGCGCGCCTGCGCCGCGTCGAACACTTTCTTCCAGCCCGCGGAAAGGCCCGCGTCCCATACAAAGACTATCGCCAGATCCGCACCGTCCAGCGCTGCTGAGGCCTTTTCCACGTCGGCTTCGGCAGGATTTAGCGGCACGCGGCAAAGCTCCGGCTTGAATCCGGCGGCAAAATCCCTGGCAAGGAAGTACTTGTCCAGTTCCTTTGCGCCCGGCTCCCACATCAGCAGCGCGTCCATGTCGGCAAAATTGGGATAAACCAGCACGGCTTTTTTGCCCGCATAGGAAGAAAGTTTCACCGGCAGCGAAAAATCCCCGGCATTAAGCACCGTGGCGGCCGCGTTGGCCGCGCGCGCGGCCAGCGCCGCGCCTTCCGGCACGGGGCCGACTTCGCCGTCGAAACGGTTTTTGCGCCGCGCGCACATCCGCCGTATGCGCTCAACGGATTTTTCCAGTTCGCGCCGGTCAAGCGAGCCGTCCTCGTAAGCAGCCAGCAGGGAATGATACGCCTTCTCCTGCGCCGTGCTGGCATGGCAGACCAGCAGCAAATCGTGCCCCGCACGGTCCGCCTTTACAATAGCGGCCTCCGCGCCGCCGTAATTGGTCAGCGCGCCCATTTCCAGATCGTCGGAAACCATCACTCCCTGAAAACCGTACTTGGTACGCAGCAAATCCGTGATTATCTTGCGCGAGAAGGTGGCCGGCACATCGTCTATATTGGAATAAAGAGGATGGGAGGACATTATGCAGTCCGTCCCCGCCTTCACCGCCGCGAAAAACGGTTTTAAATGGAAATCCTCCATTTCCTTCAGCGTGGACTTAATTACCGGGAGTCCAAGATGCGCGTCCACAGTCGCATGACCCTTGCCGGGGAAATGCTTGGGGGTGGCGCTGATGCCGCCGGCCTGAAGCCCTCTTATGCGCTCGGTTATGAATTCGCCGACCTTGCCGGGATCCATTGAATAGGAGCGGGAGAGTATGCCGGGATTGTAAACCTCGTTTATAACGTCGCAGACCGGCGCGAAATTTATGTCTACGCCAAGGGCGCGCAGTTCGGCGGCCTCTATCTCGCCCTGACGGCGGATGGCGGCCTTGTCGCCCAGCAGGCCGAACGCGTAGTTGTCCGGAAAAACGGTGACGCCCTCGCCGAAGAAAACCACGCGCCCCCCCTCGTGATCGAGGCAGACGAGCAGTTTCCAGCCTATGCGTTCCTCCAGCGTAGAGACAAGAGTTTTAACCTGCTGCGCGGAGCGGAAATTGCGACGGTACAGTATCAGCCCGCGCGCGCCGGTGGAGCGGAACAGCTCCACGGTGGCATCGTCGACCTCCTGGCCCGCGATGCCGAACACCAGCTTCCATCCTATAAGTTCCTTAAATTGGTTTCCCATGGCTTAATGATACAAAAACGCATGCGGCGTGCGGAACTGTAATTACGCGGGGATTTATTGTACACTTACATTAGGAAGCGACCCAATTTGTACAAGGAGGCTTTATGGCAGAGAATGACAATACCAAAGCAATAGTAACCGCCTTTGTAGTCGGCGGAGTAATCGGCGCGGCGCTGGGCATACTTTTCGCGCCCAAGGCCGGCAAGGAAACCCGCGAGGACATCAACGAGTGGATGGGCGAGACCTACGAAAAAGGCAAGGAAAAGATGCACAAGCTCGGCGACGAGATAAAGCACCGCAAAGAGCAGCTTTCGCAGGCTTTCGGCAAGGACAAGGAAAAAGAAGCCGCATAAGCTTTAACGCTTCCCGGCGCGGCGGGGCAAAAAATGCCCCGCCTGCCGGGCGCATCACCGGACAAACACAAAAAGACATCGCTATGCCACTTCAATGGAATGAATTCCTCCTTACCGGCAATTACGAGATAGACGAACAGCACATGGAGCTGTTCACCGTCGTAAACGCCTTCGTGCAGGCCATAATAGACGAACGCGACAAGGAGGAGGTGGACAAGCTTTTTAAATTCCTCGACGAGTACACCGTGATGAGTTTCGGCGGCGAGGAAAAGATGCTCGAAACGGAAGGCTATCCCGATCTGTCGATACACAAGGCGCAACACGCCTATTTCAAACGAACATTTTCCGCGCTAAAACGCCGCTACGACATGCTGGGGCACTCGGAGCAGCTTGTAAAAGACACACATCGCGACGTGGCCAACTGGCTGTTGAACCATGTGGCAAAGACCGACCAGCAGTGGGCTGCGTTCATAAAAAATAAAAAAGCGGGCTATAAAACGGCTCCCGGACATGCTCCGGTGACGCATCCGAAACCGGCCTCGCCAACGCCTGCCCAGCCGCAAAAAGCCGCGCCCGCGCAACCCGCAGCAAAACCGGCGGTACAGCCCGCGCAGCAACCTAAAACCGCAGCAACCCCTTTAACGCCAAAACCGGAACAAACACAACCATATCAACCTAAGCCTATCGTTCCGCCGCTGACGCCGAGGCCCGCCGCGCAGCCCGACAAACCTGCTCCCCGGCCCGGAACCGGCCCCGCGCAGAACCCGCAGCAAAAACCGCCGCAGGGCAAGCCGTAAAACTTTTTTACAATAAAAAAACCGGACGGCTTTACCGTCCGGTTTTTTGTTATTTCCAAATCATATTTCCGCGGCCAAAGCATCAGCGGACATTGCCAGCCCTTTCCCGCCGGGCAAAGCGTCAAGAATCACCGCGGCGGTAATCAGCGCGCCGCCCAGAGCGCCCGCAGGCCTGAAAGCCTCGCCGCCCAGCGTCCACGCAAACAGAGCGGCAAACGCGGGCTCCATCGCAAATATCAAAGACACCTTCACCGCGCCAACGCTGCGCTGCGCGTACATCTGTATGAAGAAAGCGCTAAGCGTCGGGAAAAGCGCCAGCAGCAAAACGGTGCGCCAGGCGGGAAAACCGTGGACGGCAAACCCCTGTCCGGAAATCAGCGCGGCGGCAAGGCAAATCATCCCGGTCATCCAGAACTGATGGAATGCCAGCGCCGCGACATCGGCGCCGTCGCGCACGAAACGCTCGGTCAGCAGCAGATGCGCCGCGTAGCAGGCGGCGGCCAGCACGGTAAGCGCGTCCCCCCTGTTGAAGCCGTTTATCCCGCCGGTTACAAACCAAAGCCCCAGCATTGCAATGCCGGTGGCCGACCATTGCCTCACGCCGCCTTTATGCGCCCCCGCAAAAAACGCGAAAACCGGCACGAAAACAACGAACAGCCCGGTTATGAAACCGGAGTTGGAGGCCGTCGTGTATTTGAGTCCCCAGGTCTGAGCCAGATAAAGCCCGGCAAGCGCCACGGCAAGCGGCGCGGCGCGCGGCATGCTCTCGCGCGGCGCGCGGCGGGCAAACGGAGCGAGCAGCGCGGCGGATATAAAAAACCTCCAGCCGACCAGCGCGGCCGGACCGCAGGCGGAAAGCGTGTCCTTTACTACAAAAAAAGTCGCCCCCCATATCGCCGCGCAGTAGAAAAGCCCGGCATGGAGCAGCGCTTTTTTCATATTCACAGAACGCCCAGGGTTTTAAGATCCGCCTCGAAGCGCTCCTTGCGGAAAGCCCTGCCGGGTATCCACTTGCCTTCGCATTCCAGAGTAGGCACCACCCAGTCGTCGCCGCCGTTGGCGTCGATGACTTTTTTTTCCTCTTCCGGCGATATCCGGTCCATGTCGTGCTGCACGAACTTTATTCCGCTTTCGCCCAGGTATTTGAGCGCCGCACGGCAGTGCGGGCACCAGTTTGCCATGTAGATATGAAGCGTTTTTTCCTTATTCATGGTTCACCCTCAACTGTAGTTTTTTGCCGGCCGCCCTTGCACAAATATGAGCCGCCAGGAATACCGCAAGGTTGCACATCACCACCGTGGCTCCGGCGGGCAGATTGCACATGAACGCAAAAATGATCCCCGCCACCGCGCAAAACGCGGCGAAGGAACAGGCAAGCGCCAGCGCCGTCTTGAACCCCCGCGCAAGCTGCAAAGCGGAAACGGCGGGAATGACGATAAGGGCGGAGACGAGCATTACTCCCGCCACTTTTATCGCCACCACCACCTGCGCGGCGGTGACGGCCACGAAAACCGCGTTAAGCCTGCCGGGATTGACGCCCAGCACGCGCGCCTGCGCGCCCTCGAAAGCGGAGCAGACAAGTTCGTTGTAAAAAAATATTATCATCGCAAAAACCAGCGCGGTCAGCGCGGCGGCAAGCCACAGCTCGCCAGACGTCACGCCCAGTATGCTGCCGAAAAGATAGGAAAGCAGGCTTGTGTTGAATCCTCCTGCGATGCTTGAGAGTATCGCGCCGCAGGCTATGCCCGCCGCACCCGCCATGCCGATGGCCGCGTCGCCGAATATGCGCGCCTTTTCCGACAGCCGGAATATCCCGTAGGAACACAGCACGGCGAACGGCACCGCCGCGTAAAGCGGGTTTACGCCGAGCAGCAGCCCGGCAGCAACGCCGGCGAAACTGGCGTGCGCAAGCCCGTCGCCGATAAGCGACAGCCGCCTAAGCACCAGAAAAACGCCGATGGCGGCGCAGGCCGCCGAGATCAGCACCGCCGCCAGCAACGCGCGCTGCACAAAAGCAAAAGCGAGAAAACCGGTTATGCTCATGAGCGCTCCTTGTCATGCCTGTGGCATACCAGATGCTGCGCGAAAGGCCCGAAATATCCGGTCATCGCATCGGAATGGCAGAAATCCTCGCGGCTGCCGAAAAAAACCAGTTTTGAATCCACCAGCAGCAGCCGCTCGGCATATCTGCCCGCCTCGGCCATATCGTGAGTGACTAATATAACGGTGGTCTTGCGCTCTGAGTTGAGTTTTGAAAGCAGGCTGTAAAATCCCTCGCGGCTGGCCGGGTCCAGGGCCGCGCCCGGCTCGTCGAGCAGAAGCAGCCGCGGGCGGTTCACCAGCGCGCGAGCCAGAAAAGCTCGCTGCTGCTGCCCGCCGGATATCTCGCCGATAAGGCGGCCGGCAATATCGTCAATAGAAGCCAGCCGCAACGCTTCGTCTACCGCGCGGGCGTCGGCGGCGAGCATGAAACGCGGGAATTTTTTAGCGGCCAGCAGCCCCATCGCCACGACCTCGCGCACGGTGAGCGGAAAGTTTCCGTACACCGCGCCGCGCGCCTGCGGCAGATAGCCGACCCTGGCCCAGTCCGAAAACTCCTGCGCCGCCGCGCCGAACAGCAACGCCTCGCCGGAGTCTGGCGGCACAAGGCCTAGCAGCGTGCGCACAAGCGTGGTTTTGCCGGAGCCGTTGGGGCCTATTATCGCAACGAAATCGCCTTCGTTTATCGCAAAAGAAATATTCTCCAGCGCATGTTCCGCGCCGTAGAAAACATTCAGCGACCGCGTCTCCATCACCGGCATTGCAACCCCTGCGCTATACGGTCGAGATTCGTTTCCATTATTGAAAAATAATCGGCCCCGCCGGCGAAATCCGCCGGCGATATTTCGTGCATCGGGTTTAGCACCACAACGGAGGCGCCTGTCTCCGCCGCGACCAGATTGGCGAATCTGGGCGAGGCCATTTCTTCCGCGAAAACAGTTTTTGCGCCAGCCGCTTTTGCGGCCATGACAAGGGCGGCTATTTTACCGGCGGAAGGCTCTGCCTCCGGACTTATATCGCCCAGCGCGTGATAATCAAGGTTGTATCTGGCGGCCAGATAGCCGAAGCTGAAATGCCCGGCGTAGATAAGCGTCCTGCTTTTGCAGGACGACAGGCGTTTTTTATATTCCGCGTCCAGCGCGGAAAGTTTTTTACCGACACCGGCCGAATTGGCTGCGAAATAGGCCGCGTCCGCCGGGAAAGCCGCCGAAAGCGCGCGCTGCGCGTTTTGCGCCATAACCGCCGCATTGTCGAAATCCAGCCAGTAGTGAGGATCGTAAGCCGCGCCGGAAGACGACGAAAGAGGCGGCTTCAGCAATTTAGTCCCGGCGCTCATGTCGAAAATGTTCACCCCGCCGCCGAGGCCGCGCGCAAAATTCCTGGCCCAGGGTTCCATCACGTCGCCGGCATAGGCGAAAACACGGGACGATGCCGCCGTCTCCGCGTCCTGCGGACGCGGCTCGAAGGAGTGCGCCTCCATGCCAGGCTGCACAAGCAGCCGCACGTCCACGCGTGCGCCCGCGACCTCTTTAAGCGTCACATAAACCGGGAAAATGGTGGCGACCGCGCTCTGCCCGGACGCCGGAGTTCTGGCACGGCAGGCCGCAGCCGCAACGGCCAAAGCCGCTGCGGCTGCAAACGCCAATATCTTTCCGGCTGTCATCATCTTCAAATGATGCCGAGTTCCTTTCCGGCCTTTTTATAGGCGGCCACCGCTTTTTCGAGATCCTTCGTGGTGTGTCCGGCGGTGACGATGTTGCGCAGGCGTTCCTTGCCGCGCTGCACGGTCGGGAATCCTATCGACAGCGCGAACACGCCGTACTCAAAGAGCTTTTCGCTGAGCGCCTTGGCCTTGAACGTGTCGCCTACCATGACGGGCGTTATCGGCGTCTCGCTGTGCCCGATGTCGAAACCGGCCTTTTTAAGCTCTTCCTTGAACATTTTGGTGTTCTCCCAGAGCTTTTCAAGGCGCTCCGGTTCCGAATAAAGCACGTCTAGGCCGGCCATGCAGGTAGCAACCACCGAAGGCGGATGCGAGCTGGAGAAAAGGAACGGCCGCGCGGTGGAAACCATATAATCCTTGAGCGACTTCGTGGAAGCGGCATAGCCGCCTACAGCCGCGAAAGCCTTGGAAAGCGTGCCTATCTGGATATCGATATGACCTTTCAGATGGAAATGGTCCACCGTGCCTCGGCCCTGATGCCCCAGCACGCCGCTGGCGTGCGCATCGTCGACCATGGAGACGGTGTCGTACTTTTCGCACAGCGCGGCTATTTCCGGCAGCGGGGCGATGTCGCCGTCCATGCTGAACACTCCGTCGGTGACCAGCAGGCGGCGGCGCGCCTTGCGCGCCTCGGGCGAGGAAAGTATGGCTTCAAGAGCCTTCATGTCCTTGTGAGGATAAATCTTGCGGGCGGACTTGGAAAGCCGCGCGCCGTCTATGATGGAGGCGTGGTTTAGCTCGTCGGAAATGAGCAGGTCTTCCTCGCTCGTCATCAGGCTCTGGCAGACGGCCACGTTGGTCTGGAAGCCGGACTGCAAAAGCAGCGAAGCCTCGGTGCCCTTGAATTCGGCGAAGCGCTTTTCAAGCTCGGTGTGCATGTCCATGGTGCCGATGATGGAGCGCACGGCGGCGGTTCCCACGCCGTATTTTTTTACGGCATTTATCGCCGCTTCCTTTATTTTAGGATGGTTGGCGAGGCAAAGATAGTTGTTGGAGGTGAGGTTTATCACCTTTTTGCCGTCGATGACGGTCACCGCGTCCTGCGCGGCCTGGAGTTCCCAAAGTTTTATGAACCGGCCCTGCTCCTTGAGCGTCGCTATTTCGGCGTCGAGGAAAGACAATCTGTTGACGGTATTTGCGGTCTTCATTTTATCTCCGTTGACGAAAATTTGTTCCGTTCCATAAGCGCACAACGCGGAGCGGAGCTGAATCGCCGCAAAATCCGCGCGTCTGGGGCATTGCGCGGACCAGCGGTTTTGCACCTAGATTCTACATCTTATTTGACAAGCTTAGTATACTTTAGGACAATATTTCTAGAGGACCGCGATGGAGCCCAAACAGAACCTGACACCCTGCCAGGAAAAATTCGATTCAAACGAGCTTTGGAAGGAAGGACTTTCCTCCCAGCGCGACCGGCTTATCATGCTGGCGCGTTCGCCGCGCTCCGCGCTTGTCTACTGGGAATGGACAAAGGGCAAATCCGATTTTTTTGAGAAGGGCGGCTTCGCGCCGGAAGTTACGATAACGCTTTTCCGCGCGGACACGCGGGTCGCCGTCGGCAACTGGCAGCGCCGCTGGGACGATCTGCGGTTCTATTGCGAACCGCCAAAGCCCGGTTATTACTACTGCGCCGCGCTGACGATAAACACCGCCGCCGGCCAGCCTCATGCCCGCCTTGAATCAAACACGATTTTCATCCCGCGCGGCGGCGAGACGCAGGAGCTCACCGCGGTATCGAGCACCGAGATGATGAGGAGCCGGTTCTCGATATGAGCGCCAAGGGACTTCTCTCGATAGTGCTGCACGCGCATCTTCCTTTTATACGCCATCCGGAGATGGACTGGGCGCTGGAGGAGGACTGGTTCTTCCAGGCGGTTACCGAAACCTATGTGCCGCTTATCCTCATGGTGGAGCGGCTGGCCAAGGACAATATCCGCCCCGCCATTACAATATCGCTTTCCCCCACGCTGTGCGCGATGCTGGAAGACGAGATGCTGGAAAAGCGCTGCCGCCGCTATATTGAAACCCGCCTCGAACTGCTGGAAGAGGAAATGTGCCGTCTGGAGGAAGGCTCGCCGCAGCACCGCACAGCGCAGATATATTCCGGACTTTACGGCGACGCGCTGGACATGCTAAACCGCTATAGCGGCGACCTGATAACCCCTTTCAAACAGCTTCAGCAGAACGGGCTGATAGAGATAATAACGTCCACCGCCACCCACGCGATACTCCCCCTTTTCATACACCCGGAAGCGATGCGCGCGCAGGTTACCGTAGCCGAGCAGGATTATACCGAACGCTTTTCGCGCAAACCGCGCGGCATGTGGCTGCCGGAATGCGCCTACGAGCCGCGCGTCACGCACCACATGCAGCTCGCCGGGATAAAATATTTTTTCCTTGAAAACCACGCGATAGATTTCGCGCTGCCAAAGCCGCGCTACGGCATCTACATTCCGTCTAAAGTAAAGGGCGGGCTGTTCGCCTGCGCGCGCGACGCGCAGGCTTCAAAGGAAGTCTGGAGCGCGCAGTTCGGCTATCCCGGCCACGCCGATTACCGCGAATTTTACCGCGACGTCGGCTACGACGCCGAGGAAGAATACATCACCCCTTTCCTGCATCCCGACGGGGTGCGCCGCAGCACCGGCATAAAATACCACAAGGTAACCGGCGCAGTCAGCCTGGCCGACAAACAGCTTTACGACCCGCAGGCGGCGGCCGCCACAGCCAAAACGCATGCGGAGGATTTTCTGAAAAAGCGCATCGCCCAGATGGAGCATATCCACGCGACTTACGGCGTGCGTCCGGTTATAACAAGCACTTACGACGCCGAATTGTTCGGCCACTGGTGGTTTGAAGGACCCCAATTTCTGGAAAACGTAATCCGCCTTATCCGTCAGGAGCGGCTGCAACTCCAGACCGCGACAGCCTCGGAATGCATAGAGGCGTCGCACGCAAGTTCAGGCGACGAGGTGGAGCCCGACGCCTCCTCGTGGGGCGAGGGCGGATATTTCGAGCCCTGGGTGAATCCGGCCAACGACTGGATTTATCCGCGGCTGAACGCCGCCTCGGAAAAGATGATAGAGCTGGCCAACCGCTACCAGTTCCAGGACATAAGCCACGGCGAGCGCCGCGCGCTAAACCAGGCCGCGCGCGAGCTGCTGCTAGCGCAGTCGTCCGACTGGGCCTTCCTTATGCATGTGGGTTCGCACTCCGAATACGCGCGCAAGCGCCTGATATCCCACTGCGACAACTTCAACAAACTGGCCAGAATGGTGACCGAGAAAAATCTCGACGACAATTTCCTGCGCGATCTGGAAAGCCGCCACAACATATTCTTCAACATAAACTTCCGCACCTTCGCCACCGCCTCCACATTCTGAAAAAGATGCGGCGACGTGCCCGGCCATTGTATTGTACGCCTGACTGCCTGCGTAGCGAAAATATATTAAAAAATAACGCTGGACCCTCCAAGAAAAAGCTATAATAAGAAGGTAGTCATAAATATCCGGATTATGCGGGACGGCGATTGATTCAATCCACTGTAAATCCGAAACAGGCATGCAGTCAACGGAATGCCTGATAATAGTAGTAAGGAGATTAACCATGAGCAAGAAGCTATATGTAGGCGGCTTGCCCTTCAGCACTACCGAAACCGAACTCGGCGATCTTTTCGCCCCCCTCGGACAAGTCGGCAGCGTGAAGCTTATTTCGGATAAACAGACCGGCCAGTCTCGCGGTTTTGGTTTTGTCGAAATGCCCAACGATGCGGAAGCGGAAGCAGCAATCCAGAAACTCAACGGCACCAACTTTGCCGGACGCAACATCACCGTTAACGAAGCTCGCCCGATGGAACCCCGTTCCGGCGGAAGCCGCGGCGGTTTCGGCGGCGGACGCGGCGGTGGACGCGGCGGTTTTGGCGGCGGCGGCAGAGACCGCAACCGCGGCGGTGGCGGCGGAAACCACTGGTAACCGCAAATACCAACGATATAAAAAAACAGCCGCTTATACAGCGGCTGTTTTTTTGCGTTCAGGTTTGCGGCGGGCGGATATCCTGTCAGGCTTTTACCGCCGGACGGCAGGCAATCAGGTTCACGCCCGCTATGCCAAGGAAGTTTTCCTTTATTATCCCGCCTTCCGGCACCGGTTCGGTAACCAGTATCCCGCGCACTTCATCCATAGCCGGAAGCATTTTGTCTTTCGGTATCGCGCCGCTGGTACGTACGGGCAGCATTTTAATATCCAGCCCGGAGGTCAGCACCGACGACGTGAACGTGCGCACCGGGTTTTCCACTTCCTGACGGCCGTAAGCCTCGCCGCGCGGGCATTTATTCCCCGTGACCTTTAGCGCCTTGCCGTTTTCAATTTCCACCGTCAGCCGGCAGCCCTGAGGGCATTCTATGCAGGTAAGTTCGCGGTTCATTTCGCCACCCCCAGATATTGCGCGGCCATAAGGCCGGCTTTTTCGCTGTCGCGCGAAACCCAGTCGACAAGATCATAAACCTTGGCCGCGTTGCCGCAGGCGAAAACGCCGGGCAGCGTGGTGCGGTTGGTTTCCTCGCCGACGGGGGTATTGGTTTTGCGGTCTATCGCGGCGCCCGCCATTTCCAGCAGTTCGTTCTCCGGTATGAGGCCTACGGAAACGAGCACGGTGTCGCAGGCGATTTCAAAACGCGTCTCCGGTTTATCGGCGAAATTCTCATCCACAGCGACAACGTCCACTTTTTCCACGCGGTCCGCGCCGTGGATTTGGGAAATTTTGTGGCCCAGATAAAGCGGTATGCCGTAATCGTCCAGGCATTGGGCTACGTTGCGCGCAAGCCCGCGCGACTGTTTTTGTATCTCCACCACCGCCTTTACCTGCATCCCTTCCAGCACCATGCGCCGCGCCATGATAAGCCCGATATCGCCGGAACCGACGATGACCGCAGTCTTGCCGGGCAGCCAGCCTTCCATGTTTATCATCTTCTGCGCCAGACCGGCCGGATATATCCCGGCAGGACGGCTGCCGGGTATCGGTATCATCTCTCGGGTGCGTTCGCGGCATCCGGTTGCCATAATAACGCTTTTGGCGCGCACTTCCTCCATAGCGCCGGGCTTTAGATAGGTTATTTTTTTGTCGCCGCTCATCCTTATGGCGAACGAGCGAAGGCTTATTTCTATGCCGGTATTTTCCTTCACCATCCTGACAAAACGGTCGGCGTACTGCGGCCCGGTCAGTTCCTCTTTAAAGCGATGCAGCCCGAAACCGGGATGTATGCACTGATTGAGAATGCCGCCCAGATACTGGTCCCGCTCCAGCAGCAGGATATCCTTCACTCCCGCATTGCCGGCCGCAAGCGCGGCGGCCATTCCGGCGGGGCCGCCGCCTATTACAACAAGTTCGCGTTCATTCATGGCGGCGTTCCCCCTTTACCAGTTCGGAACCGGGGCCGCGCTTTGTTATCTGCTCGGCGGTCATGCCCAGTTCCTCCTCCATAATTTTCATTATGCGCGTCGTGCAGAAACCGCCGTGACAGCGGCCCGCCTGCGCGCGCGTGCGGAATTTTATGCCGTCCAGCGTGCGCGCGCCCCTGCGGATAGCCTCGCGTATCTCCTGCGCGGAGACCATCTCGCAGCGGCACACTATGTCGCCGTAGCCGGGTTCTTTTGCGATAACGCCGCGCGCCTTGGCGGGCGACAGCTCGAAAAGGTGTACGGTCTTGGCGCGTTTGGAATTGAAATTTTTCTTTGCCTCAAGAACCTGTCCCGCGTCGCGCAGCAGCCCGGCGACCATCACCGCTATAGCCGGCGCGGAGGTGAGTCCCGGAGACTGAATGCCCGCTACATTTATGAATCCGGGCACGTTTTTTTCGTGCCGGATTATAAAGTCGTCTCCGGCGGCCGGACGCAGTCCCGCGAAATAGGCGATGATGTCGTTTTTATTGAGCGTGGGCAGCATTTTGCGCGCGCCGGAAAGCACTTCGGCCAATCCCTCGTCGGTGGTGGTCAGGTCGTTTCTGTCCTCGGTATCATGCGCGGTAGGGCCTATCATCGGATTGCCGTCGGAAGTCTTGATTATCAATATGCCCTTTGAGGTCCTGGTCGGCAGCGGGAATATGATGTGACGCACTATATGCTCGCGCTTTTTATCGAGCAAAAATTCCTCGCCCTTGCGCGGCTTTATCTTGAAATCGGTCACACCGACCATCGCCGCTATTTTATCGGCCCACAGGCCGCTTGCGTTTATCACGAAGCGGGTCAGGTATTTATCGCCGGCGGCCTCGACTTCGAAACGATAGCCGTCCTCGTTAACTCGGCGTATGCCGGTCACGCGATGCGAGGTTTTAAGCACTACGCCGTTTTTTACGGCATTTTCCGTCAAATCGTATACAAGGCGATACGGGCTGATGATACCGGCCGAAGGCACATGCAGCGCCGCGACTACGGCGGGACCGAGACTAGGTTCGTGTTCTTCAATCCATGCGCGGTCCACAATCTCCATGCCCTTTATGCCCAGTTCTTCGCCTTCGGTCTTTATTTTTTCAAGAGCGGGGATATCGTCGAGATTAAACACAACTATAAGCTGGCCGACTTCCACGAAATGCACGCCGAGGTCAGAGGCAATCTCGCGCATCAGGCGGTTGCCCTCGACGCACAACCTGCCTTTTAACGTCCCCGGATGGTTCTGCGTCCCGGCATGTATTATGCCGCTGTTGGACTTGGAGACGCCGAAAGCGGGTTCCACTTCCTTTTCAAGGAGCAGCACCCGCAGCTTGTATTTGGAAAGTTCCCGCGCGATAGCGGCGCCGGTCACGCCGGCGCCGATTATAAGCGCGTCAAATTTTTCAGGTGTGTTCATGCTGTAATAATAGTACAAATTACTTCTTTAAAATTGCTAGTATTTAGCAGCAGACTTCGGTAATTTTAAAAGGAGAATGCCGCCGCCGCATACAACGCGACCCGCCACAAAAACATGCTATCCAAACTTTTCAATATCTATAGGCCCGCACCGTTTACAAAACCGCTTCCCAAAGAGGAAGTCGACAGCGCCTATTCCAAATACCGTCTCCAGGTAATGCTGACTATATTCTGGGGCTATGCCGGTTTCTATCTTGTGCGCAGCAATTTCGCGATGGCAAAACCCTACCTTATAAAGGAACTAGGGTACACCACCGGCGACCTGGGGCTTATCGCCACCGGACTTTCCGTGGCCTACGGCATAAGCAAATTCGTCATGGGCTCGGTTTCAGACCGGTCAAACCCGCGCTATTTCATGGGCACCGGGCTTATACTTTCCGGACTGAGCAATATTTTCATCACGAAACTGCACTCCGTGCCGCTGATGTTCCTTGTATGGTTCGTCAACGGCTGGTTCCAGGGCATGGGCTGGGCGCCCTGCGCGCGCATACTGACACACTGGTTTTCGGACCGCGAACGCGGCACCAAATTCGCCATCTGGAACGTGGCGCATAACGTGGGCGGCGGCCTTGTGGGACCGCTGTGCACCTTCGCGCTGTTTTTGTACGCCTCGTGGACTTCGCTGTTCTATGTGCCCGCGCTGGTCTCCATGGCGATGGGCGTGCTGATAGTGCTTTTCCTGCGCGACACGCCGCAGTCCGTCGGTCTGCCCTCCATAGAGGAATATAAAAATGATTACCCGGAAACCGGGGTGACGGACCGCGAAAAGGAAATGTCCGCGCGCGAGATATTTTTCGAGCATGTCTTTAACAACCGGGCATTGTGGATACTGGCTTTTGCAAACCTGTTCGTCTATGTAGTGCGCTACGGCGTGGTCAACTGGGCGCCGACCTATCTTACGCAGGTCAAAGGCTGTACCGGTTCCGGCGCGCGCTGGCTGTTTTCAATATACGAATACGCCGGCATACCCGGAATGCTTGTCGCCGGGTGGATGACGGACCGGTTTTTCAACGGACGCCGCGGCCCGGTGGGCGTTTTCTACATGATAGTGGTCACCGCGTCGGTTATGGTCTACTGGCTCAACCCGCCCGGACACTATTATGTGGACATGGCTGCGCTGGCTATGGCCGGATTTTTCATCTACGGGCCGGTGATGCTTGTGGGCGTGGCCGCCGTGGACCTTGTGCCAAAAAAAGCGGCAGGCACCGCCGCCGGGCTTACCGGGCTTTTCGGCTACGTCGGCGGAGCTACGATAGCGGAACTCGGCATAGGCAAGACCGTGCAGCTTTACGGCTGGAACTGGGGATTTGTGATAGTAGTGGCATCAAGCGTGATGGCGGTGGCGCTGCTTGCGCTTACCTGGCACGCGCACGAACGTAACGCATAAAAGGAGAACCGATGGCATATTCAAAGTTAAAACTCGCGGCGGCATTCCTTATGATATCGTCCGCCGCATTCGCGCAGCAGCCCCCGCAGCATAAAATAGTGCAGGTTTACGCGCATCGCGGAGGGCGCTTCTATTCGCCCGAAAACACTATGCCCGCATACCAGTCCACACTGCGTCTCGGCGCGGATTTCGTGGACATGGACGTGGTGCTAACCAAGGACGGCAAGGTTCTCATCTCGCATGACCCGGTATTCAACCCGGACATCATACGCGACGAGAACGGCAATTTCCTTGCGCCCAATAAAGAAACGCTTAAAGCCATGCCGGAAGCGGACAGGGCCGCGTATAATCAGAAATACGCCGCGCTGCACATGACTTACGCGGAAACGCAAAAACTGGATGCCGGACGCCTCAACCGCACCAGCGCGTATTCCAAATTCTTCCCGGACCAGATAGCGGTGGACGGCACCAGAATGCCGCTGCTGGAAGACGTGGTGAAATACGTAAACAAGGCGACACATAACGAAGTCGGCTTCCAGATCGAAATGAAGACCGACCCGTCTCATCCCGAATACAGCGCCGACCCCAAACTTTTCGCCAAGGCGCTTTATGCGATACTCAAAAACGACAAAATACTCGACCGCGCGGAGATACAAGCCTTCGACTTCCGCTGCCTGGACGAGTTGCAGAAACTTAATCCAAAAGTCAAAACCGCGTATTTGACCTCGCGCGACAACGAGCCCGGCGGAGAGGACGACTTTTTCAGCTCCACCGCGGCTGTCGCCGGGAATTGGACCGGAGGCAAGCTGGTGAAGGATTACGGCAACTCGATACCACGCATGGTAAAAGCCCTCGGCGGCTACGCATGGGAACCGGAAGATGCCGAGCTTACCAAGGAAAATCTGGACCTCGCGCATCAACTCGGCCTGAAGGTGGTAGTGTGGACCTGGCCCGAAAAGCTCGGCGCCACCTTCGACCCGGTCATGGTGGACAGGCTTATAAGCTGGGGCATAGACGGGATAATAACCGACGACCCGGCCCGCCTTTCCGAAATGCTTACCGCGCGCGGCTACAGCCTGCACAAACGCTATTACACGCGCCCGCTCTCGGAAAAATAATAATCGCAGCACCCGATATACCGCCGGCCCCGGATATGCCTAAAAGCAATGTCCGGGGCCGGAGCATGTTATATAATCGGATTATGGTCAAACTCTCTGACGTGAACGCCAAACTTCTCAAGGCACGTTATGCCGTGCGCGGCAAAATCGTGGCCCGCGCCCAGGAGCTGGAATCCCAGGGCCGCAAGATAATTTATTGCAATATCGGCAATCCGCAGGCGCTAAAACAAAAGCCTCTTACTTTCGTGCGGCAGATATTAAGCCTGCTTGAATATCCCGAACTGCTGGATAAACCAGAAACGCAGAAACTTTTCCCCGCCGACGTAATCCGCCGCGCGAAAATGATGCTCGAAAAAAACCCCTGCGGCACCGGCGCATACACGCAGAGCGCGGGGATACCTTTCATACGCAAGGCGATAGCCGATTTCATCCAGCGACGCGACGATATCCCGGTAAACATGAACCGCATCCTCCTTACCGACGGCGCCAGCAAGGGCGTGCAGTCGGTTTTCACGCTGCTGACCAACAAAGAAAACGACGGTTACATGATACCGATTCCGCAGTACCCGCTTTACAGCGCCACGATAGACCTCTACGGCGCGCGACAGATAAACTATTATCTGGACGAGGAAAACCACTGGCAGCTAAACGAAAAAGAACTTGAGCGAAGCATCGCAGCGGCGAAAAAGAGCGGCATAAACCCAGTTGCAATTGCGGTCATAAATCCAGGCAACCCTACCGGCGCGGTACTTTCGAAAGAGAATATCGCGATGATAATCCGTTTCGCAAAGAAACATAAAATCGCGATAATGGCCGACGAGGTTTATCAGGAGAACGTCTACGGCAACGAGCTGGAATTCCACTCCTTCGCCAAGGTGATGCACGAACTCAAAGAGGAGACTGTGACGCTGTTCAGTTTCCATTCGGTTTCAAAAGGTTTTCTGGGCGAATGCGGCCACCGCGGCGGCTACATGGAAGTGCGCAACATGACCGACGACGTCTACGCCGAGATGATAAAGCTCCAGTCCATCGGGCTTTGCTCCAATGTCGACGGGCAGATTGTAACCTATCTTATGGTGGAACCGCCGGAAAAAGGCTCCGAGAGCTATGACCTGTACGTGCAGGAACGCGAAGCCATTCTCTGCGACCTTAAAACCAAGGCCGAGATACTTGGAAAAGGGCTTAACCGGATCGAAGGCATGGAGACCGAGATTCCGCGCGGCGCGATGTACGCCTTCGTACGATTTAAACTCCCGCATCCGAAAAACACGGATCCGGAAAAAATGCTCCCCGAGGAAAGGCTGCAATACGAGGCCGCGCGCGACAATGAGTACTGCCTAAAGCTCCTTGAAGCCACCGGCATCTGCGTTGTGCCCGGCTCCGGCTTCGGGCAACTGCCCGGCACGCTGCATTTCCGCACAACCTTCCTCCCCCCGAGGGAAGATATAACGGCACTGGTGGAAAAAATGAAAGAATTCCATGTGTCGTATACGAAACAACTAAAGAACAACTAAATTATAACGCGCGGCCCGTGAAAAACCGGGCAGCGCGCTTTCCCTTATGCCGCGACCGGGCACCCGCTTGCCCGGTCGCTTTCCATTTCTGTTCCTTTCAAAGTTTCCCCTGCCTCGCGCATAAAGCGCGGAACAAAAATCGCGCTCGGTTCGCACCGCGGCCCGTGAAAAACCGGGCAGCGCGCTTTCCCTTATACCGCGACCGGGCACCCGCTTGCCCGGTCGCTTTCCATTTCTGTTCGTTTATTCGCCGACGCACATAAAGCGCAAAACAGAAAACCTGCTTGCCACGCCGCGCGCGAAAATACAAATCGGACTGCGCATCGTGCACAGCAGAGTGTCAGTCGTATAAACAGCCAAACAAAAAGCCCCGCCTTAATGCGGGGCTTTTTAAATTTTGGTACAAGAACTATTTAATCTTGACCATTTCCTCTTCGACTTCCTCGGCGCCTTCGGCGTAAAATTTCTTTTCATCCGGCGCGAGCTCGTGAAGGAGACGCATGAATTCTCCTGCGTGCACGCGTTCTTCGTCCGCTATATCTTTAAGCACGTCTATAGCCAGCCTGTTGTTTGTGGACTCGGCAAGCTGCATATAAAGCTGTATGGCCTCGTACTCTGCGGCTATCATTAACCTTATAGCACGCACCAACTCGGCGTCTGTGAGTTTGCGTCCCGCCGCCATCCCAGAAAACGGATTTGCAAATTCCGGCATTTACCCTCCTTTAGGATAAAGCTTCCACGTGTTTCCATTCTACACTTTTTAGCATGCAGATGACACATCACGCCGGACTGAAAACCATAGATATAAATATTTATTGTGGCCCCTCCGGGCAAAGGACTACAATCTCCTTATGAAAGAACGCCTGCGCCGGCTAGCCGGCAAGGAAGTACGCCTGCATCCGGTCGCACTGGCCGGACTGATATTTTTTGCATGCATACTTTGCGCGTTGCGTTTCTACAGGGAAACTGACACCTTTCCGGTTTACATGCACGGAGAATATCTTTTAAATTCCATTTACTCCCCCGCAAGCATATCGTTCTATATGCCGGTAAAAACCGTATCGGAAGCATTGTTTACACTGCACACATCCGCCGACATGCGGACCGTATTATCCACGGCATTCATGTCAACCTCCTGCTTCCTCGTCTTCTGGCTTGCGGCGACTTTCGCCGGACTGCCGGGGGCAATCGCCGCAACACTCTTTGCTCTATCGACCGGCAATGTGCACGAACCGCTCTACAATATCTCCATTCTGCTGACCGCCCTTGTACTGGCGCTAAGAGAACGCCACTATACCAGCCAGCGCAACATCATGCTGGGACTGGCCATAGGTTTCAGCCTGCTGTATCGCAGCGTTCTGGCGCTGTTGCCGCCGTTGCTCGTTTTTATGGATACCGCAGGCGCTCCATGCGGCAAGAAAAAAAATATCTTTATCAGCCGCGGTCTGCCGCTCATGGCGCTGTCATATTCGGCGTTAATACCTTGGATAATTTTCAATCTGGCTCATTTCAAACGCTTTGTTCCTTTTGAAAACGGAGGAGCTTACTCAAATATAATCGCAGGCGCAATGGGAACGCTCTCGACAGTTGAAGGTAACATTTATTCCGCCGCAGACATTCCTCCGGGTACGAGCCCGATCGCATGGGCACTGGTTCATGTACTGCATCATCCTCTTGTTTACGCAGGTGCGGTATGCCGTCGCTTCTGCTTTGTCTACAACATGCATCCGGTTTTATCCGCGCTTACGCTTTCCGGTGCCGTAACAATGCGAAAAAACACGCATTATATCCGTATTTTTCTCGTGGCGGCTTATTTTACGCTGGTATATTGCGCGTTTGCTGTGGAGCCGCGCTATTTCGAGCCGGTTTTTCCGCTGCTGGCCGTAATGGCGGTTTGGCCTATTACTTTCATTTTCCCTCACCCAGTCGAGAATGACCTGCGTCCCGCACTGGCCGGAGCCTCGGCTGTCCTGGCTGCGCTTTGCGCGTTTGAGATATACGCGTTCTGGGTTCTTTGTTCCTACCGCGAACGCTATGATTTCAACAGCATACCCGACATGACGGCTGCGGCAAAACTTTCTCCGCGCAACCCGTGGCTAAGGCGCAATCTTGCGCAATTGCAGATTGCGCGCGGAGAGTATGCGGCTGCAGCCATAAACGCCGACACCGCATTAAAACTGGCGGGCGGGATATATTCGGATCACGCAAATGATCTGGAAAGAATTTTCGACATAATACATCTGGCGCAGGGTAATTACCGGCAGGTTTCTTCCCGCAACGACGAAAACATAAATCCCATGACCATGATTTTCGCGCTGGCGCTGGAAAAGGATGCATCCTTGGGTAAAGAATTCAGGGGAACATGGAATATGTATTTAACCAATCATTCTATGCTGCGCGAAGCCTCCGGCAAGATGGAACTGGAACTGGATTCCAGGCTCAAACAGCTAGACTCCAGTTTTGCCGACGATATGATCTACAACCTGCTGGCTCTTCCCGTGCGCGAGCAGTCCGAGGTACTTCAATCCATAGATATGACTTGCGCAAAAGATCCGAATGAACCAGCATGCGCCGCTTTTCATACGGCAATGCTAGGTGAAAAATATTTTCCGAACCTGATCTCCATATCATGCGAGAACAAGGATATTAGACCTTTCCTTACATACGAACTGCTGCACACCAACGACCTTTCCGCTTCTGCGGCAGAGATAAGCTACAGGCTCGCCACACCGCAATGCCCTGAAGGAAACACTTTCGTTGCCCGGCTCGTAACGCAGACTGGCAAAATAACTGCCAGATACAAAAAAGCCGTACAGCTATCGCAACAAGGCAACTACGCCGAATCGCGTGCAAAACTGGAAAAACTACTGAAGCTGGACCCGTATTATGCCGCGGCATATCCGGAGCTTGGCGCTATTTCCCGCAAACAGGGAATACCTGAACAGTTTAACGAACTTTACGCGCAGCTCAGCACTATTACCGCCACAATGTCCCGGCAGGAGTTTGATGAAAAAATATCGGACATACTACGACAGGACCGTTATCTGGCGGAGCTGGACCGAGTGCGACATGTCAAATTTGAGTCGGCACCCGCCTCGCTGGAGAAATATGCAATTTCAATATTAACGGGCGCGCAGCACGACAATGATGCAAGAACACTCCGCGATCTTATCGCCTCCGGACGAGCCGGCGGATATCGCAACCTGCCGCTGGCCATGCTTATGCAACTTGATTCCGGCCAAGACGGGCAGGCACAGGACACCCTTGCGCATTACCGTTCCGCAATGGGATACAACACCGAAAATCTTTATTATGATCTATCTCTCATAATGCTGAACTTGCCGAGAGCAAAAAGCAGCAAACTTATTTATGCACTAAACCGTATCTCGCTGCCCTTTACCGCGCAGGATCTAGACGCATACGCGGCGCTTTCCGAAATGCACACCGCACTGGGATTAAAATACAGACCCGGTCCGGGCAATATCCCGGAACTGGAAATTAAAGCGCTTATAAACCCCCAAGCCGACCGGAAAAAACTGCGGCTCGTACTCTCATCAAACCTCGCAGCCGGGCAGGACGCGCCTCTGTTGCTGGCGCTATTATGTCTGGACGAAGGCGATTATAACGGGGCGAAGGCGGCCGTTTCCGGCCATCGCGCCGCAGACTGGGTTAAAAACCCGCCCGGAATTATTGGCAATATCCTGGAGCAGCTTCCTTTTGAAAAAATGAAACTTATTGCATCCCGGCTAAGCTTGATTCCGCTGGACGCAAATCGCGTACTGCATGGCCGTTTCCCGCGCTATCCTCCCGAAGCGCTTACATTAACCGACGCCGGGATAATAGACGCGCAAAAAAAGAATTTCCGGAAAGCGGAAAAGGAACTCCTGCGCGCGATAGAACTTAATCCGCATTATCTTCCGGCATACTCCACGCTGGGCGCGGTATACATGGACGAACACAGGGCAGACAAGCTGCCTGCTCTTTACAAACAAGCCGTCGAACACGGGAAAGAGCTCTGGGGTTCGCCGCTTATGGATATGCTCAACGCGGACTATTCAGCGCTTACATCCGGGAAATCCGGCGCGGCGAAATAGGGACGGAACTATCATCAATGCATTGGAACAATACGCTTGACCCTCAAAAACCGAGCTCCATAGCGACCTCGTTATGGATTGCGCTGCTGTTGACCGCCTCAATTTTGCTGGCGGTATGCTTCCATCCCCAGCCACGAATATCCATGACCGCCGGAGGGGGCGAGTACTGGCTGCATTCATTCGGCTCCAACGCTTCTTTTTACATGCCCATGAAGTCGCTATATGAGTCGCTGTTCGCGTTCCATACCGGCGCCGGAGGCAGAGTTTTCCTCTCTGTAGTCTTTGCCGCAGTCACATATTTTCTGGTTTTCGCCGCCGCGACCGCAATGGCCGGACCGGCAGGCGGCATTCTGGCGGCATTACTGTCCATTTCTACTCATACTGACGAACCGCTCTATAACATCGCGGTGCTGCTTGTGGCGGTGATTATAATGCTGCGCAGCGAAAAGCAGACAACGCAGCGCGGTATTCTACTTGGACTTGCCATAGGAGCCAGCCTCCTTTACCGCAGCGTACTGATGCTGTTGCCCCCGCTGATAGCCATTTACGACATGACGGATGCCGCTCCCGGGGATAAATCCGTCCTGCGCGCAAAACGCGGACTGATTGTTATGGGAGTCTCTTACTGCGCCCTGCTGCCATGGATATATTTCAACTGGATACACGCCGGACGGTTTCTGCCTTTCGAGGGCGGAGGCGGAGCGGACAATATGGTATCCGCCGCATTAGGCGCGGTATCTACGCCGGAAGGGAACATTATGGACGCCGCGGGAATAGCGGCCGGCACAAACAAGCGCGCATGGGCGCTGCTTTATATGGCGCGGCATCCCTTAACTTATGCCGCCGGACTGGTAAGCCGCCTGTGGTTTGTCTGCAATCTGCACCCGGCGCTTTATGCGATTGCTGTTTGCGGCATGGTCTTCATGCGCAAGAACAGGATGTATATCGCACTGGCGCTGGTTGCCGCGTATTTTACGCTTATATACTCGGCATTCTCTGTGGAACCGCGTTATTTAGAGCCGGTTTTACCTATGCTGGCCATAATGGCCGCATGGCCTTTTTCCTTTTTGGCGCAACACCGGCGTGATAAACATCTGCATGTGCTGCTGTGTTCCTCAGTCATTTTTCTGGCTGGTCTTTGCGTCATGGAAATATATACAGACGCAGTGATTTTAAAATATAAGGGAACATTAAACCCGCAGAATGCGCAGGACATCCGCGCGGCCATATCCGCCGCCCCTGGCGATGCGTGGCTATACACGCTTGCGGCACAGGAACAAATCAACCGCAGGGACTACGTCTCGGCCGCAAAAAACGCGGACACCGCCATAAAACTCAGCGGCGGGATATATCCCCAGGAAAATGAGATGACCGCTATTTTGGACACCCTCGCGCTTGCGCAAGGAGATTACGAACGCTTCAACCCGGTTGAAAAGCAAAACACCATGCCATGGCTTTTTGCCCGCGCTTTGCATGGGAATACTAGTTTCGCAAGAGATTTGGAAAATGTATATGCCGGTTTCAAAATCAATAATTATTCCGGACTGCGCCACGCTTCGGGGACGATGGAACTTGCACTGGACGCAAAACTCAAACAATTGGATACACATTACTCCGACGAAATAATGAGGAACCTGCTGGCGCTGCCGGACAGCACGCAGGCAAAAATCATCAGTGCCGCGAATTCATATTGCCACCCCGGATATCCAGACTCAACGCCCGCCTGCGACGAATTTTACAAAACGCTGCGCAGGCAGGAATATCTGCCGCAGCTGGCCCTGCTTGCATGTGAGAATAAACAGTTGCGTCCGCTTTTGAACTACGAGTTCCGGCAGATGGAAAATCCCTATTATACGGCACAAATCATTCAGGGCGGACAAACATCGCCACACAGCACGGAGTTATCCGCCCTGGCGGGGGAACTGGTTTCACAAGCCGAACTTGAGGATTCATATTATTATTCGGCGGTAAATCTTGAGCTGCGCGAGGATTATTCCGGAGCCGTTGCAAATCTGGAGAATCTGCTGAAAGAAAATCCTTACTACATGCCTGCTTACGAGGAACTGGCCGCGATTTATCCAAGACAAGGGCAAAAAGCACAAATGGAACAAGTTTATAAGGCGGCGCTACGGCGCAATCCTAAACTGTCGCGCGAAACGCTGGAACGCAACGCCGAAGATGTCATCAAACAGAACATCTACATTGCAAAAATCGTTAAGGCCGAGGGCAACGAGAAGTCGGTGCAGCGAAAAATAGCGGAATATTCCGTAGCTGTGCTTTCCGGCAAGATACCGGACGCGAACACAAAAGCCCTCGAACAACTGCTTGCCGGGGGACGAATACGCGGCTATAAAAACTCATGCACCCTTTTGCTGCTACGGCTTGTTGACGGTGATTATCAAACGGCACAAACAATGCTGCTGCCCGACAAAAATGACCCGTATGGCATGAGCAGTCCCGGCGGATTGTACCGCCTGCTGCTGCAACTGCCGCAACAGAAAGTTTCAATGCTGCTCCCGCGGCTGGGACGCATTTCCATAAATCTGGACAGGAACGATCTGGAAGCATACAAAACTCTCTCCGCAATGCATGATGAGCTTGGGCTTAAAAGCGAACCCGGTTTTGCGGACCTGCCGGAGCTGACCGTCGCCGTGCTTTCCGGCAGCAATGCGGGCAAGCAGTACAGGGAGAAGCTGCATCTTGTCCTTTCTTCAAAACATATTGGCGGACAGGACGCGCCGCTGCTGCGGGCGCTGTTATCCCTAGACGAAGGCGATTACTACGGAGCAAAAGTTGCGCTCGATGAATACAAAAAGACCACAGGACGCAATTTAGCGCAAAATCCGCCCGGAATTATTGGCAGTGTTCTGGAGCAGCTTCCGTTTGAAAAAATGAAATTTGTCGCCTCGCGGCTGCATTTCGTCTCGCTGGACGAAAATAGCGTCCTCTATGGCAGATTCCCCCTTTATCCCGCTCAAACGCTGTCATTGACCGACGCCGGTATAAGCGACGCGCAAAAAAAGAATTTTCAGAAAGCTGAAACGGAACTGCTGCGCGCGATAGAACTGAATCCGCATTATCTGCCGGCCTATTCCACGCTGGGCGTCGTTTACATGAACACGCACAGGACGGACAAGCTGCTGCCGCTTTACAGACAGGCGGCGGCGCGCGGCGGAGAGCTGTGGGGCTCGCCGCTGATGGACATGCTCAAGGCGGACTATGCGGCATTGTCCGCAATTGACGCACGCAAAGCCGCAAAAATAAAATAGGATATCGCTATGACCAATGATTTCGTACCGCAATGGGCAAAGTCGGCGATCTGGTACCAGATTTTCCCGGAACGTTTCAGAAACGGCAATCCGGCATGCAACCCGACCAAGGATATGCTGCGCGGCTCCTGGCTGCACAATCCGGCGCTGAAATGGGAGGCGCATCCGTGGAACGCGGACTGGTACAGGCTCCAGCCCTATGAACAGACAAACCGGCGCACGGTATGGTTCAATATCCAGCACCGCCGTTTCGGCGGGGATTTGCAGGGGATAATGGGCAGGCTGGATTATTTGCAGGACCTCGGCGTAACCGCGATTTATTTAAACCCGGTTTTCCAGTCCCCCTCCAGCCACAAATACGACGCCGCCACGCAGACGCATATAGACCCGAGCTTCGGCCCGGATCCGGAAGGCGACATAAAAATCATCGCCGCCGAAACGCCCGAAGATCCCGCCACATGGAGCTGGACCGCCGCGGACAAAATGATGCTGCAACTGATAAAGGAAATACACAGGCGCGGCATGCGCGTTATCTTCGACGGGGTTTTCAACCATATCGGGGTCACAAGCCGGATATTTGAGGATGTCAAAAAAAACCAGCGCGATTCCAAATATCAGGACTGGTTCGAGATAAAATCCTGGGACGATGCCGCCGCCGGAACAAAGTTCGACTACAAATGCTGGTTCAACGCGCGCGAAGTGCCGGAATGGAAACGCGATGAAAAATACGGCCTTGCCGCCGGACCGCGCAAATACATTTTCGACATCACCCGCCGCTGGCTGGCGCCGGACGGAGACGTTTCCGCCGGGATAGACGGCTGGCGGCTGGATGTCGCTTTCTGCGTGGATCACGCCTTCTGGAAAATATGGCGCAAGCATGTAAAATCCATAAATCCGGACGCCTACATCACAGGGGAAGTGCTCGATACCCCGCAAAAAACCAGCCTCTACTTTCAAGGCGACGAGTTCGACGCGGAAATGAATTATAATTTCGCTTTCGCCGCCTTCGAATACTTCTTCCCCGGCGAAGGGCATATAAGCTCGGCCCGTTTCGACGCGCTGCTGCGCGAACTGCGCGACGCTTATCCGCAATACGCAACGCAGGCAATGCAAAATCTGCTCGGCAGCCACGACACGGCGCGGCTTTCGTCCCGCATATTCAACGCCGGGTCTAAAAGCATGCGCGACTGGCGACCGTATTACGAATTTTCAAAAGGCATAAATCCCTCGTTCAAAACTCAAAAGCCGGACGCGGCGTCCTTTGAAATACAGAAACTGCTGGCCGTTTTCCAGATGACATATATAGGCGCGCCGATGATATATTACGGCGACGAAGCGGGCATGTGGGGAGCAAACGACCCGGACTGCCGCAAGCCTATGATGTGGAATGATATAGTCTTTGAAGACGAGCGCACCATGCCGGACCAGACCGAGGCGGCGCATGCGAACCCGGTAAAGTTCGACCAGGAGATGTTCGCGCATTATAAAAACCTTATAGCGCTGCGCAAAAAACTTGCTCCGCTGGCATTAGGAAATTACAAAACTCTAATGGCGGATGATAAATCGGACATCTTCATCTTTGAGCGTTCCTACGCAGGAGAATCGGTAATCGTTGCGCTAAATCGCGGGAATTGCGGGCACGATATTTCGCTCCCCCGGGCAAAACCGCTGCACGACGCACTGAACGGAGAAAAAGTCATCACCCCCGCCGCGGGAAATATATTTATCAAAATCCCTCCGCACGGAGCATGCATACTGCATTGACCACAGAAAACGCCGCTGCATAAAGCAGCGGCGTTTTTTTTATTGGACGGATTGGAAACTACTGTGCCGGTATCGGAGGAGCGGATGCCGGAGGGGTTGCCGTATCAGACGCCGGAGCCGCCTGGGCTGGCGCGGCCGCAGCCGTTGATGCGGGCTGGAGCAACGACTGTCCCGCGGCATCGAACACGTCATAGGACCCGTCGGAGAGCAGAAGCAGTATCTGCAGATTCGTGTTGCCTGATTCAGAGAAATGCACGCTCTTTACGCCCTGCGCCAGAAAGGAGATATAGGCAGGATCGCTCGGCACGGTGTTGTCATACAGGAACGCCTCGTGCCTTTCGCCGTATATCTGCACCTCGCGGGTGCCGTCCGGGCTTACATATTTGCGGTTCCCTGCGGCATCGAGAGAGGTCATCGCGGCGGATGCATCCGCCTGCGCGGCAGCCGCTGGAGCGGTGGCGGCGGCAGGTTGAGCGATGGCGCTCGCCGGAACCGGCGGCTGTCCTGAAGAAGCAGTAGCAGGACCGGGAGCCGAAGTCACTCCGGGGGCGAGTTGCGGATTGGCCTCTATGGCCGTGTACGGATAGTAGATGTCGTTTATGACCACATAGGGCATGGCCGGGTTTGCCGGGTTGTGCCACCACCAGCAGTTGTCGTACCAGTAAAGCCAACGATTGGCGGTCTGGTCGAACCACCACCAGCGCCCGTCCTCGTAACGGGTCCAGTAAAAACGCGGACCATCATAAAAACCGTACCAGTGCACGTGTCCGTCATACATATGCGCGTAACGCACGCTGTTTTCGGTGTGCCAGTAGGTGCGGCCAACTACGACTTCCTCGGTTTCGTGAGTAAGCACCGCAGCCGCAAAACCGGCAAGCGCACCGACAAGACTGTGCGCCGGAGCGCGAACCACCACGGTCTTTACCGGATGGACCGCGGGATGGGCCGGCTTTATGTCGTAACGCACCGCTGGAGGCCTGTAATCGCCGGCCGGTTTAAGATGGGTTTTCGGAGTGACCGGCATCGGTTTTGGCGCCCGCGGACGCACCTTGACGGCGCGGGCTCGCGGCTGGCGGTCGTCCTTGCGGAAATCGCCGCCGTCGGCCCGGACAGGAACTGCGGCGGCGCAAGCCAGCGCCGCGCAAAGCACTGCATTGATAAATGTTCGCATAGATATACTAAACATTATTACAGCGCTTCAAGCAAAGAAAAATCCCCGCGCAATGCACGGGATTTTGCAATATAAGCGAGAATTAAAGCACCGGTTTTTCGCGCCCATGCATGCGGCGCAAAATCTCCTCCAGCACCACATGCACCTCCGCGTCGGTATCCTCGAGGGTTATCACGATCGCCGGGAAGCCCAGGCGCGCGTTCACCAGCGCCATCAGTTTGGACAGAGGATTCATGGCATCAAGATAATACCACTCGTTTTTCAGACGTAAACACAGGAAATCAACCCCGTACATCGAGCTTTTATAAGCGGCGGCAATGTCCGTCCACGGGATTTTAACGGTCTTTAGCTTAGGGCCCGATATCCCCGCCCCGTCGATAACGAGGCGCGGCCTGCGGTCCAGCGCGCGCCGAAAGAACACCAGCACGGCGACAGCACACCACAGTATGCTCAGCCATGCGCCGAAGGGATTGTATTCGCGCGAATACTTCCACAGCAGCCAGCCAAGCGCTGCGAAGGCGCAGCCTATGGCGAAAAAGCGTATTGATTTCAAACGCGAGGTGTAGATGCAGAGCTTTTCCATTTTTTATTCCCAGTCCAATGAGATAGTGTGCGCTTCTCCGTCGTCATTAATGGTTATTTCGGCCATGCCGCCGCGAACGGAAACGCTGTCCGCGGGAAGCGGTTTGCCTTCCAGTTTTACGGCATGCGGCGCGGCCTTTACCGGCACGCGGAAAATATCCTTGCGCGGCGCCGACTTATAGGTCCCAGAAGATTTCATCGTTATCGTGATGCCTGATGTGCCGTGCGCCACCTTTATCTCGGTACGGCGGAAAACGCCGTTTTTATAGGCGTTGCTTGCTCCGTCGTCCTCGTAAAGCGACCCTGCGGCGTTGCCCTGCCCGTCCGGATATATTTCAAAGGTCAGCGGCGACAGCGGTTTTTCGCCGGTATAATTCATTTCCGGACCCGTCGGCAGCACCGAACCCGCGCGCACATAGAGCGGCACGGTTTCAAGCGGAGCCTTTGCCGTCACGGCGCGGCCGCCGGATATTTTTTCTCGCGTCCAAAAATCATACCAGCCGCCTTTGGGCAGATAGACGTAGCGGCTGTCGCGACCGGAGGAAAGGACGGGCGCGTCCAGCAGCGTATCGCCCACCATGAACTCGTCGTCCATCGCGATGAGATTGTCGTCGTCCTGATAGTTTAGCAGCGGGGGACGCAGCGCCGGAACGCCGGTATAATGCGCGGCCGCAATTTCGGTATAAAGGAAAGGCAGCAGCCGATAGCGCAGTTTCAGGTAGTTGCGTATTATGTTTTCGTAATAGCTGCCGAAACGCCACGGTTCCTGATCGTAGCCGGAAAGCTCCTTGTGATTGCGGCAAAACGGCGCAAGGAAGCTGACCTGATACCAGCGCGCAAGCAACTCGCCGTTGCCGCGCGCGGCAAAGCCTCCGATATCAGAACCGGCAAAAGCCTCTCCGGAAAGTCCGAGCGTCTCAAGCATCGGGATGCTAAGCGCCAAAGAATCCCAGGTGCTGGTATTGTCGCCTGTCCACACAGTGGAATAGCGCTGTATGCCTGCGTAACCAGCGCGTGTGATTACATAAGGGCGCTTGTCCGGCTCCAGATTAAGCAGGCCGTTGTATGTGGCGCTGGATTCCAGCAGCGCAAAAACATTGCGGTTTTTCAGATGCGTGGATTTTTCGCCAAGGTCATCGGTCACAACCGACAACTGCCGCGCGCCGGTCTGGTCCATGAAATCGGACGGCTCGTTCATGTCTCCCCAGATACCGGCAACGCCATATTTCGTGTAGGCTTTCATCAGTCCGCCCCACCAGCGCGCCGCATCGGGTTTTGTGTAATCGACAAAAACGCTTTTGCCGGGCCAGACCTCCGGTATAAACTGGCTGCCGTCGGCATTGCGCAGGAAATAATCGTTTTTTACGCCCTCGTCATACACATAATAAGAGCTGTCCTGCGGCGCAAGCTCGGGGGACGAAGTTTCGGGAGCCGCACCCGTGGAAGGCTGGTACTTTATACCGGGGTCCACTATGGTGACGACTTTTATCCCCTGCGCGCCCAGTTTTTTCACAAGCCCGCCCGGATCGGGAAACCGCTGCGGATCCCACGTAAACACGCGATAACCGTTCATATAATGGATATCAAGATGAATGGCGTCGAGCGGCAAATCCTCCTTGCGGTACTTTGCGGCCAGCTCCTCCACCAGCGTGGCCGGATAATAGCTCCAGCGGCTCTGCTGGTGTCCCAGCGCCCAGAGCGGCGGCATGGGCATCCTGCCGGTCAGCTCGGTATAGCGGGAGACTATTTTCTTCATGTCCGGACCGAGGAAAAAATAATAGTTCATTTCGCCGCCGTCGGCGTAGAAAAACGCGCTTTCCTGTCCGGAATTGCCGAAATCAAAACCGGAGCGATACGAATTGTCGAAGAAAATCCCGTAAGCGTATCCGCCGTTGAGACCCATATAGAAGGACACGTCCTGATAAAGCGGGTCCTTGCCCTCGGCGTAGCCCGGCGTGTCGGAATTCCACATCGTGAATTTCCCGCGCCGCTTGTCCAGCCTGGCGGCTTTTTCGCCAAGGCCGTAATAATGCTCTTCAAAGGGAAGTTTTTTTGCGGCGGCAACCGCTGCGCCATTGGCGTCATACATCAGCGGACGGGAATCGGCGTTGATAACTTTCCCGGTCTTTACGTCGATAAATGTCACAAGCAGCGGAGAACGGCTGACATCTATCTCCATTTCCGAGGTGCGCAGAACCACTTTGTCTTTCTGCTCGGCCATGTCCCATTCGGGCGTCTGCCAGACTGTTTTGTCTATCGCCCAGGAGTGATCGCGCTGCGGCAGCGGTTTTTTAAACGAAGCGCGCACACGGGCCAGATCCGGCGCGAGAATGCTTACGCGCAGTTGCGAGCCGTCGGCACAGTTGAAAGTGACGCCGCCGGCGGTGCGCTCCACCGACGATACGGCGCCGATATGCGCGAAAGAATCCAACCGATAACCGGTATCTGAGAACTGGCAGTAACCGCCGCCGGCCAGCCCGGATATAAAAAGGAAAGTTAAAATATATTTCATTAATCATGTCCCCCTTTTGGGCATATCATTTTCTACCAAATGCCCGCGCAGGCATGCAAACGGAAATACACTCTATAAAAACGTACAATATCGCTATAACTGTCAAGGGGAGCATCGAAATATGAGGAATGGAAAAACTTTTTTCACATTACCCGCGGCATGCGCCGCGGTGTTCATGGCGGCAGCGCAATGCCGCGCGGATTCGGTGAATACCGACGTGCTGGTCATAGGCGGCGGGGCAAGCGGAGTAGCGGCGGCGATAGAATCGGCGCGGCTCGGGGCAAAAACCCTCGTTGCATCCGAAACGCCGTGGCTGGGCGGCATGCTGACCGCCGCAGGCGTCAGCGCGGCGGACGGCAATAATAAAATGCCGTCCGGCATCTGGGGCGAGTTCCGCGACAAGCTGCGGGAACATTACGGCGGCGCGCGCGCGCTGGACACCGGCTGGGTAAGCCATACGATGTTCGAGCCTTATGTCGGCGACGAGATTTTCAAGGCCATGCTCGCCAAGGAAAAAGGCGCTCAGGCATGGTACAATTCCCGCCTCCAATCCATAAAGAGAAACGGCAACGGCTGGGAGGCGGTTTTCACCCATGACGGCAAGCCGGAAATCGTCGACGCATCCATAGTCATAGATGCTACCGAACTGGGCGATGTGGCAAAGGCCTGCGGCGTCCCTTACGATGTCGGCATGGATTCATCCTCGTCCACGGGCGAGAACATAGCGCCCGCGCAACCGAACGATATCGTGCAGGACATGACATATGTGGCGATATTAAAGGACTACGGCCCCGGCGCGGACAAGACGATACAAAAACCCGAAGGCTACAATCCCTCCGCTTTCTACTGTTCCTGCAAAAGCGCCAAATGCGCCGCACCCAAAGAACCCTCCCGGATTTTCACCTGCGACAAAATGCTTTCCTACGGCAAGCTGCCGGGCGGCGAATATATGCTCAACTGGCCGGTGGAAGGCAACGATTATTACGCCAATATCATCGACATGACGCAGCAGCGGCGCGACGATGTTTTAAAAACCGCCAAGAATTTCACGCTCGGTTTCGTCTACTATATACAGACCGAGCTCGGCTACAAAAACCTCGGCCTTGCCTACGACGAATTCCCCACGCCGGACAAAATGCCGTTCATACCCTACTACCGCGAATCGCGCAGGATACGCGGTCTTGTGCGCTTTACCGTGGATGACATAGCTCATCCTTTCGAGCGTCCGGAGCCGCTGTATCGCACCGGCATAGCCGTTGGCGATTACCCGGTGGACCAGCATCACGGGAGATACAATGGCGAAGAAAAACTGCCCGACCTGCATTTTTATCCCGTACCGTCGTACTCGCTGCCGCTCGGCACGCTGCTGCCAAAAGGCGCGGAGAACCTGATAGTGGCCGAAAAATCCATATCGGTTTCCAACATAGCCAACGGGACGACCAGACTCCAGCCCGTGGTTTTGCAGATCGGCCAGGCCGCAGGAGCGCTTGCCGCTCTGGCTATAAAAGACGGCACCCCGGCATCAAAAGTACCGGTACGCGAGGTGCAGGCCGAACTTATAAAAGCAAAGGCTTATGTGATGCCCTATGCGGATGTAACGCCGGACAACCCGCTGTTTAAGCAGGTGCAGCGCATAGGCGCCACCGGCATACTGCGCGGCGACGGGAAAAGTTCCGGCTGGGAAAACACGACTCTTTTCCGTCCGGATGACCCGCTTAAATCCGAGGAACTGGCCGGATTGTACGAAATGTATCCGCAGACGAAATCCATGCTTAAAAGCGGAGTGCTTACGCTGCGCGAGGCGGCTGAACTTGCAGGCGTCGTCGCCAGATCCGAAAAAATAGAAGTTCCCGACGACATGGCGGTTGCCGCCATGAGCGCGCTGGGCAAGCTGGGCATAATCGATTTCACGGCGGACAGACCGGTGCGGCGCGCCGAAATGGCCGCGCTGCTGGACGCATTTTTGGATCCCTTCAACAAAAAGCAGGTGGACATACGGGGCAATTTGATACCGGCAAAATAACCGCGCGGCGGCTGCCACGGAGGGCGGACCTGTGGCTGCTTGCGCTGCTGCTGGGGTTTGCGCTGTTTTATCTCCACGGAAAAATCCCGTACGTCTCGCCGGACATGGCGGACGCCGGCGAGCGGCTGCTTTATCCCTCCGCCTCCGATGCGCCGCAGGCCTGGCATATGCCGCTCGGCGCGCTTTTGGGCGGCATCGCCGCATATCCGCTTTTTTCACTTCATCTGGACGCTGCTGTTACAATGTTGTCCCGGATGCTTTGCGTGCTGGGTACTTTTTCTCTCGCCTCGACGCTATTCTCGCCGTTATGCGGATTCATCGCCGGCATCGCCGCCGTGCTGCTGTGCGCCGGCGCGTCCTGCGACCTGGAACAGCTTGCCTATTCCTTCGTCATACTGCTTCTGGCGAACATGCTGGCAAGACGAGAAGAAAGTGATTCCGGGAAAGACATCCGCATCGGATTAACGACAGCCGCCACGCTGCTTGTCAAAAGCGTCCTTTGCCCGTTTCCTTTTTTCTATTTCCTTATTTTCCGCCGGAAAACGGCATCCGCGCCGAAAGTCCTTGCCGCGCTTTTTAGCGCCAGCCTGCTGGTGGTTTTGATATGGGGAGCGGCCACTTTTGCGGAGAGTCGCAGGCTGGTGTTTCTTGACGGAGACAGGGGGGCATCCAACATGATAACCGGCGCGCTGGGCATTACCGGCACGGCGGTTGGCGACGCGCGGGCGCTGGCCGGGCTCAATCCGGGCGAGGGCGCGACGCTATGGGCGCTGAAAACCGTGGCGACCCATCCGCTGCGCTACATCCGGGGCGTTGCGTCCAGAATCGGTTTCGCCTGCTCGATAAGACCGCTGCTTTTGTTATTTGCGCTTTGCGGCTGGCTGCTGTACCGGCGACGAAGCGGTGTGGCGGAAGTAGCTCTGCTGGCGCTGTTCTTCCTGCTGGTTCACTGTCTGATGACGGTGGAGGAAAGATATTTCGTGCCGCTTTGGTTCATTGCCGCAGCGCTTGCCTCCGGACTGATTACGGTAAAATCGGACATAAGTCCTGGCGACGGGGCGGCGGCGCTGTCGCTACGAACATGCCTGTGGATTACCGGCCCGCTTGCCGCCGCCGCATTGCTGCTGGTGATACGTTTCCCGTTAACCTCAAATCGAGGAGATTTAAAAGCTCTTGCCGACGCACACCCAGACAACAGCTGGCTGCTGCGCCGCTACGGCGACAGCGCGCTGGCGCAGGGGAACAACGCCGCCGCATTGCAGGCGCTCGAGCGCGCCTACCGGCTGGACCCGAAACTCTCTGTCTGCGATTATGGAACCGCGTTGCTGATAACCGGGGAATACCGCCGCGCGGAAAATGCGGAACTGGACGCATACCTTTCGGCTGAAGGAATAGCGGACGGCTACAACCTGCTTATTCTCATGCTTATGAAACTGGAGGAAGGCGACCTCGGGCAGGCCAAAGCACTGCTCGAACGCTACACCGGACACAACAGCTTTATAAGGCTGGCCTCCGGGAATTACGAACGGCGAATGCAACAGGAAATGCTGGAAAAAGACATGACCCGCGACACGCGCATGGCAAGCGATCTGATGATGCGTCTGCCGCCGGAACGGGAGATCCCCCTTGGCGAAAAACTGAAGGCGACAGGCCTTTACACTCGCGGCGCAAATTACGCGGCTTATGCCGCGCTGAAAAAACTGGGCGCAAAAGACGGCGTGGACTACGGGCGCAGTTCCCCGGCGTTGATATCGCGGGCGACCGGAATGTTCGCGGCTGGAGGTTTCAGGGATGATGAGGGCAGGGAGATGGTTGATATCCTTTCAAGCCCGCTGATGCACGATGGCGATAATTTGCTTCTCATGACGCTATTCTATCTTGAAAACGGCGATTACGCCGCCGCGCGCGAGATGACGGAGCGTTATGCAGGCAAACCGTTTGCAAAACTGGACAACGCCGGAAAAAACCGCATCAACGGTATTCTGGCGGAAATGTTCAGGAAGCTTCCTTTCGGGAGGATGTGTCTGATATCATCCAGGCTGCCGTCGGCAGGCATTGATCCTGAGCCGGTCATGTACGGCGTCTACCCGGAATATCCCCCCAAATCCGCCGAACTTTACGCAAAAAGCCGCAAGCTGACGAACGATGGCGACCTCGCGGGCGCGGCGACATTACTTGAGAAAGTTTTGGCGCTCAATCCCAATCATCTGGGCGCATACCGCGCGCTTGGCGAAATATGCGTTAAACGGAAAAATGCCGCCAAGGCGGCGGCATTGTATGAAAAAGCGCTGCAACTTAACGCAAAAGAATTGCGGTCTCCGCTGCTGGACGCGATGCGGCGCGACGCGCCGAGACTGCGGGCGCTTATGAAACTAGACACAGACGGCAGACATTATGAAAACGACACGAACGCATTGCTCAATTACGCGCTATCGTTGCTGAAAAAAAACGACAATGGCGCCACATGGAACACTTTGCTCGACGGCATTGAAGTCCTTGGCGATAAGGATACCGCGTTGGCGCTGAACGTGCTGATGCACACGCAAAAAAACGACTCTACCGCCTTGCGCGCATTGCTTGACTCCCCGGAAACGGACAAAAACAATCTGAAAGCAAGTCTGGCCGGTTTGCTGCTGCGCCTGCCAAAAGAACGGCTTCTTTCCATGAATGCCGCGTTGCAACGCGCAGGTATGGACATACGAGAGGAGCTCGGCCCGCGATTGATAGCATGTAATCCCGAAGCGACCGCGCGGGCCGCTGATGGCAACAGGGATACGCAGTCCGGACGTCTTTCAAAAGCCCGCGGCGAACTTGAAAAAACAATCCTGTTAAATTCCTACTGTCTGCCCGCCTACTCCGCGCTGGCCGATGTTTACGCAAAGCAAAAGCACGGCGAAATTATCGCCCCTTTATACAGACGGGAAATGGAAGCCAACCGTGATGTTCAGCCCGCGGCAAAGCTGGACGCCGTGCGGCGCGATGCAGCCAGACTGGAGACGCTGATGAAACTAGACACCGGCGGCAAGCATTACGAAAGCGACCCGGATGCATTGCTTGCCTACGCCGTTTCGCTGCTGCTCAAAGACGATAATGGCGGGACATGGAACACGCTGCTGGAAGGCATGAAAGCGCTGGGGGACAACGACACCGCATCGGCGCTAAGAATAATGATGCTTGCGCAAAAAAACGATTTTGCCGCCGCCAGAGCTTTGCTCCCGTCCACGGACGAGGGCAGGAGGAATCTGCAGGAAGCGGCGGCAGCCCTGCTGCTGAAACTTCCGCAGCAACGGTTGATTTCTCTGAATTCCGCGCTGAGAAGCGCGGGTCTGGACGAAAGGCATGCGCTTGGCGAGTTTGCGGCTTCATACAATAAAGAGGCTGCGGATTTAAGCGCCGCCGGAGTGCGCGACGCTCAGGCCGGACGTCTGGAACAGGCGCAGCGCGAACTGCAAAAAGCCGTTGAACTCAACCCCTACTGCCTGCCCGCATACTCTACGCTGGCCGCTGTCTACACAAAGCAAAAGCACAGCGGGCTGATTGGTCCGCTGTATAAAAAGGCCATAGAGCTAAACCGCGACTTGCAGTCTTCGCCATTAATGGACATGATTGAAGCGGATTACGCAGCCATTCAAAAACAGTCCGCCCGGTCGCAGCGCAATAAATCCCGCTAAAATTATTTATCTTTTTTTGATTTTGTGTGTACCAACAGGCGCGGCAGGCGTATGCGTTTTTCGGACTCGTGCAACAGCGGTATGCGCTTTTGTATCCGGCGCACTACAGGGCGGGGATCCAGAGTATTGTCCAGCAGTCTGTCCGGCAAATGACGCGGGCCTATGCACAAAGCGCGCAGCCCGCAACTGCGGCAATACTCGCCGAAACTGTCGGCATGGCCGGTGGCTATGGCGGCGAACGTAAGAGTCTTGCCGTTCAGATACAGAAAATTGTTCCTTATGGCCGACTCCAGCCTGCGGCAGGCTTCCTGCGAGTATTCCTCCATTCCGCGCATGGCGCAAAGCGGCACTTCGCTTACCAAAAGATAGCTGCGGGATTTTACTTTCACCATGCCGCGCAACACGCGCATAAATTCCGGGACAGGAACAAGCTGCTCCGGATGCTCAAGCATCCTGCCCTTCATCGCCGGATATTTCAGCTTTATCAGGCTTAACTGGTCAGGAGAAAAAAACGACCGCAACATTTTTACAAGAGCCGCCAGCTCGCGCAAATTGCGCCGCACAATAACAATATTTACGTTGAACGGAATCGACGCCGCACGCAGGTTTTCCAAAGCTTTCAGGAAATTGGCATGGCTGCCGCCGCCGGTTATTTCCCCGAAAGCCTCCGGCGAAAGCGCCGGGACGGTGACATCCAGCGCGGTCACGCGGCAGGCAATCTCCCGCGCGAAGACGGGATCCGATAACCGGCTGAGATTGGTTGTCACTATTATGTCGGGAATGCCGATATTTCTCAGATAATCCAGTATGGCAAGAGCATCAGGGCGCAACGTGAACTCGCCGCCCATGATATTTATGCAGTCCACGCCTTCGCGTTCTTTCAGAATTTTAAGATTGCGTTTCACTTGCGCCAGCGAAAGGGCGGTAAAATCGGAGGACTTGCGCTCCCCCTCCATGCAATAGATGCAGCGCTGGTTGCAGTAATTACAAATGTTTGCCGCCGCGAATTTACCCACGCAAATGCCTCTCGAACTACGGATATAACGTGCAATTCAACTATACAGCAGCCGGACATCGTTGTCAATGGACGGCTTTTATATTTTATTGTATTAAGATATATGAGTATTGTGCTAAACTCTATATAGTCCCTAACCTGGAAGCTTCAGTTGGTTGCGAGGACCGAGGCGTAAAATGGCAAAATAGATTCGGCATAAAAAAATGCGCGCAGGCCCGTTGGCCTGTAAGAACTTTTTTTATGCGGGAGATATGAAGCAAGTTTACGCCGAATCCCGCAATCCAACTGAAACTTTCAGGTTAATTGGGACATATTTGCTATGTTTTCTTGGAATTCGCTCAAGCGCTCGGGGAGATTCTCATCAATAGCCTGCAAGGCGGTTCTGTTAGCCGCTATTGCACAATTGTTGCCGCCTTCAAACGCTGCCGCGACGACTTGCGCCGTGTCCGGCACAATAACCATCTCCGGCACTTCGACCGGACTTAACGCAGCCAACGTAGCGATAACAGACAATGCAAACAGCGCGAACGACACTTCCGCACCTACAGACGTATCCGGCTATTTCACAGCCAGCGTCGACTGCACCAACGGGGACAGCTACACAATAACTCCTTCCAGTTCCGGGTATCAGTTCTCACCGGTTTCCGCATCCTCTTCCAGCCTTGTAACGGACTGGATGCAAGATTTTACAGCCACACTCAACACCTATCCGGTAGGCGGCACGGTATATTATTCCACCGGCACGCCCACCACAACAGGCTGGTCGGGCGCACAAATACTCATCAGCAGCGCAGGCTGGTCCGCCACCATAACAGCAAGCTCCACGGGCTACTATGAAATGGACAATCTGCCCTACAACGGCAATTTCACGCTGACACCGCAGGCTACCGGATACTGGTTTACGCCTGTCAGCGTTTCCTCATCGGCACTTACGGCGAACTGGGACCAGGACTTCGCCGCCACCATAGACACTTTCACGCTAGGCGGCACGGTATATTATTCCACCGGCACGCCGTCAACCGCAGGCTGGCCGGGAGCGCAGATTTTAATCAGCAGCGCAGGCTGGTCCGCCACCATTACCGCCAGTTCCACCGGCTATTTCGAGATGGACAATGTTCCTTACGGAAGTTATACCCTTGTGCCGCAGGCCACCGGTTACTGGTTCACGCCAGTAAGCGTTTCCTCATCGGCACTTACGGCAACCTGGGCGCAGAATTTTGAGGCCACACTTGATACGTCCACAATAAGCGGCATGGTCTATTACTCCACCGGCACGCCTGCCACATCCGGCTGGTCCGGGGCGCAGATTTTAATCAGCAGCGCGGGATGGTCCGCCACCATTACAGCCAGTTCCACCGGCTACTACGAAATGGACAATGTCCCCTACGGCAGCTTCACGCTGACGCCACAGGCTACAGGTTATTGGTTCGCACCGGTAACAGTATCGTCTACAAACCTTACAGCGAACTGGATAAATAACTTTGCCGCCATAATAGATACATACACGGCAAGCGGCAGCGTATCATACTCAACCGGCACACCCATGGCCGGAGCGCAGATAATAGTCAGCAGCACGGGATGGACGTCAACCATTACGACAAACGCTTTGGGAAATTTCAGCGTGGACCTGCCGTATGCAGGCAACTTCACCATGACGCCCAATGCGGCAGGCTACTGGTTCACGCCGGTCAGCGTCTCCTCCGGAAACCTGTTCGGAGCATGGTCTGTAACTCCTTTCAACGCAACCATAGACACTTACACTTTAAGCGGCATGGTCTATTATTCCACCGGCACGCCGTCAACCGCAGGCTGGCCCGGGGCGCAGATTTTAATCAGCAGCGCAGACTGGTCCGCCACCATTACCGCCAGCTCCACCGGCTACTATGAAATGGACAGTGTGCCCTACGGCAGCTATGCGCTTGCGCCACAAGCCACGGGCTATTGGTTCACTCCGGTAACAGCCTCCACATCCCCGCTGACAGCCTCATGGACACAGAATTTCGCGGCGACGATAGACACTTTCACGGTAAGCGGCGTTGTTTACTATTCTACTGGAACACCTGCCACATCCGGAGTATCCGGCGCGCAAATAGTCATAAGCAGTTCCGGATGGTCCTCCACCATAACCGCGAGCTCCACAGGCTATTACGAATTCGACAGCGCCTCGTATGGCAGCTATACGCTTACGCCGCACGCCACAAATTACTGGTTGACGCCGGTAACGGCATCCTCGTCCAGCCTGACGGCGAACTGGACACAGAATTTCACCGAAACGCTGGACACGTTCACGGTAAGCGGAACCATAAGCCTGTCCGGCTCCGGGTTTGCCGACGCCGTGGTGGCCGTAGGCGGAGGAGCAACGACATCCGTCTCCACACTGGGCGACGGCACATTCAGCGTGGACCTGCCATGCTGCGCCAATTACACGATAACACCATCCAGCGCGGGCTATACATTCAGTCCGCTGGCACTGTCCACTTCGCCGCTGACATCGGCCTGGAGCGCCAACAATTTCACTGCGACTGCCCTTACTGATTCCCCCTCCCTTGTGTATAATTCCACCGGAGCGGCCACTTACGCATGGTACCCGTCGGCAAATGTCGTGGTGGCGCTGTCCACGAACAGCTTCACCGACATTCTGTCTTCGGGCACCATAACAGCAGGCGCCACATCCTATGCCTCACTCTCTCCGGACACCACATATTATTTCGAGAAGAAGCTTTCAACGCAGCCGGACAGCGATTTTCTGACCATCTCATCCGCCACATTGGCGCAGCAGCCGTATAACCTGGATTTCGTCTACACATCACTGACCGAGCTGGGTCTGAACTGGGACAGCGCCAATCAGGACTATACGCTCTACAATGTGCAGTTCTCTAGCGGGGCATTCCTGTACAGCTTTTCCGGAGACAGTACGCACAGCGGCGCATACGAAGGCGGACTGGTTTTCGGCGGGTTCCTGCCCAACACCACCTACTATGCCAGGGTGCAGGCGGTAAACAGCGCAGGCACGGCAAGCTGGTTTTCCGACGTATCGGCCGCAAGCACGCTGCCAAACAGCCTCTCGCCCGACTCGCTTTCGATAAGTTCGGTCTCCGTCACCGCGCTGTTTACGCCTCTGCCGATAGATATTTCCTCAGACTCCTGCGAAGGCTATCTGCTGAGCGTCTCCACCGCCAGCGACATGAGCGGCACGGTATACACGTCCACAGTTTCAAACCCGTCGGCTACAGCGCTAGCGCTCTCCGGCCTGGCCACAAATTCGACTTATTATTACACTTTCGGAACGCTGAACTGGCAGTCCGCCGCAAACAACACCGAACCCGACTCATTCGTGACGCTGACCTCCACGCCTACCGCCTTTACTCCCATTGACTCGGTATATGTCTCCAGCGCCGCATTCAGTTGGAGTGCGCCCCTCCCCCCTTCCGTCAACGACTACGTGCTTTACGCCTCCTCCTCGGCGGCCGGAGTCACGCTCTCGTCGGAAACGCTGACCGCGCCATCGGCAGCTGATCCGCTGTATGTCACAGGATTATTACCAAACACCACGTACACTTTTGCGGTGTCTGCGCGCAACATCCTGGACGTGGACAACTATTCCCCAGTCACTTACAATGCGACCACGCTTTCGCTGCCTGTGGATATAAACAGCATAACCACAACGGTCTCGGCATTCTCCATAACTACATCATGGAAACCGCTGCAACCGGCGCCCGATTACAATTCCTGCAACGGATACGAACTCTACGTCTATGCCGACGCGGCATTCACAGCCCTGGTTTCCACCGCGACGAGCATGTCCTACGCAACGTCTTCGGCCCAGATAATCGGGCTAAAGCCCAACACGCCGTATTATCTGCGTCTTTCAACTTTCAACAGGAACAACATGCAGAATTATGTAAACATTGGCCTTGTGCGCACCGCTCAGGGCGCGGCGCTTTCCGGACTGGCGATACCCGCCATAAGTACAGGCAGCATGACGGTTGTCTGGAACCCCTACGCCTGCGAGGGCTATGAGGTCGACATCGCCACCTCGTCGGATTTCAGCGGCACGCTTTACAGCTCTTCTTCGCTGAGCACCTATCTCAGCGGGCTGACGGTCAGTTCGCTGACGCCGAACACCTCCTACTATATACACGCGGGAGATGTGTTCTCCGGAGCCACGAACTATACGCTTATAAACTCCATGCCGCTTTCAACGCTGACATACGTGATACCGACCGCCACGCCCCCCAGCGTGACGGCGGCCTACTACTCAAGCGCCACTGTTACGTGGACGACGCTGCCGTTCTCGCCAAATTCCGCCACCAGCGAGGGCTACCTTGTGCAGGCATCATCGACGGCATTTAACTTCGGCGGCACCATTGTAAGCACTGCCACGCCAAACAGCCAGAACGGCACGCTGACCGCATACCAGGATTCAAACGGCAACGGCATGCTGCCTAACACTTCATATTACATGGAAATAGGTTCGCTCAACTGGAACGGCACGGCCAATTTTTCCACCGTAATAAGCACGGCGGTCACGCTGGCCAACCTTCCGATAGTCTCGTCATCACCCACGGTAACGGCCACCACGCTGCTTGCAAGCTGGAGCGCAAACAGCAATCCGTCTGACACATGGTATAAAGTGCAACTTTATTCCGATCCTGCGTACTTATCACAGGTACAGTCTTCAACTACCCTAAACACCTGGGCCACATTCAGCGGGCTCACACCGGATACCACATACTATTCCCGAATGTATTCCCTTTCCCGCACAGGCACAGCCACCGGACCGGTTTATCTAGCGCCATCGCTGCTGACGGCCAGCCCGCCTGCATCGGCATCTTTTTCCGCCGTGGGAGTGAACGTGGCTACTGCGACCTGGAGCAGCTCCAACCCGAGCGGCACGGTTTATGCGGTGCAGTTGTCAACATCCTCCGGTTTCTCCACGGTGTACAGTTCCTCGGCGGGAGTATCCGGCTCGGCCTACGAATTCTCCGGTCTTTCCGGCAATACGACATATTACGGCAGGGTGGCGGCCATAAATTCCGCCGGAATTTACAGCAACTGGACAGGCGCGGGCGGCATGCTGACATCTCCGGCGGTGCCGACGGACGCCTACTCCGATTATTCCGACGTGCGAGTCGACCAGTTCCAGGTCAACTGGTCGTCAAACACCAACTCAACCGGCACGCAGTACACCGTGGAGATATCCACCAATTCCAATTTCGCCGCGATATACTCCTTAACCGCCACCACAAGCACTTACGCCGTTTTCGGCGATACGGTGCCCGCGCTGCCGCAGGGAACCACATTCTATTCACAGGTGATGGCCACCGGCTACGGCGGGGCGGCGTCCTCTTGGTACACACTGGGCTCCACCGTGACGGTTTCCACAATGACCAGGCTGGTTCCGTTCAATACCGCAGTATCCATAGTGCTGCCGACGTCTTACGGCGACATTTCGCTTTACATAGACTCGGGCTCTTTCCAGCAGGTGGGACAGATATCGATGACGCCTTCCGCTTCTTTCCCGACCGCGGCATGCCCCACGATGACGCTAAAACCGGTAGGCATAGGCGTGACGATAACCATATCCCCCGCAATGCAACCGCTGGTGCCGCTGTCGCTGACACTGCCATACCGCGATTCCGACATAACCGGCCACAACGCCGCAAACCTGCTGCTGGCGTATTACGACACGACAAATAAAATATGGGTGCCGTCGTCGTCCATGCCGAACCCGTCGGGGAAATACGTAACCGCGCAGCTTACGCATCTTTCGCAGTACCAGTTGATGGAGGCGGTGTCCGCGTCCACGATAAGCAACGTAAAAATATTCCCCAATCCCTTCTCTCCGCCCAAGGGACATCACTATATGCAGTTCACAAACCTGCCGGGGAACACGCAGATACGGATTTTCACGATACTGGGCGAATTGGTGCGCGAACTGGACGCATCCTCTTCGGGCACGGCGGTCTGGGACGGAACAAACCGCTTCGGCAATAACGCGGCCAGCGGAGTATACATCGTTCTGATTCAGGGCCCCGGCGGGAAGAAGGAGGTAAAAATTGCCGTGGAGCGCTAGCATGCGCAATGTATGCGCCGTTTTACCGCGCTTGATACGCGCGGCGGTGGCGCTTTGCCTTCTGGCGACAGTCGCCCGCGCCTCCGATTTCTCCCGCGAGGGCATTGGCACCACTTCGGGCGATTTTCTGGAGATAGCAGTCTCGGCGCGCTGCGCCGCGATGGGAGAAGCGTGCGGCGCGGCCGTAAACGACGCCAGTGCTATGTACTGGAACCCGGCGGGGCTGGTGGACGTCTCCTCCAATTCGGTGGTGCTGATGCACGCCAGCTATCTGGCCGACACGCATTTCGAATACGCCGCCGTAGCGCACAACATCGAAGATATCGGCGTCTGCGGCGCAAGCATACAGTACATGGGTATGGGCACGCTTGAAGGCACGGACGAAAGCGGCACCTCCACCGGCGATTTTTCGCCTTACGACATGGCCGTCTCGCTGGGTTTCGCGACCTACGTGTCGGGCTACAACAAGTTCCCGGAAGAGCGCTTCGTGATGGGGGCGACCGTCAAGATAATAAACTCCCAGATAACCCAGCAGGCGACAACCATGGCCGTGGACGGCGGATTGCTCAGCCCCTATCTTTTAGACAGGACGCTTCGGCTTTCTTTCGGCGTATCAAATATGATGGGCAGCCTGCGCTATTACACTGAAAACGAGCCGCTGCCCTTAACCGTTCGCGCGGGTTCGCGCGTAATGCTGGAAGACGATTTGGACATCACGGCCGATGTCGTCGCAGTCAGTAACAACTATCCTTTCCTTGCCATGGGCGGCGAATACCGGCTGCCCGTATATAAAGACATAAACGCCGCGCTGCGCGCCGGTTTCAACACCCGGGCGATAGGCGATTATCAGGGGTTTCGGAACGTCTCCATGGGATTTGGCATCTCGGGAGAAAGGATGGGTTTCGATTACGCTTTTACACCCTTTGGCGAACTCGGCAGCGTAAACCGCCTCTCCTGCAGCCTCAAATTCTGATCCGTTCCCGCACTAAAATGCCCGCCGGAGCCACCTCGGCGGGCACTGAAAAATCACTCGAATATTATTGAATATATTTGCCGGTTGACGCTGTCGGCGCACACGGAAGTATCAGTTTTTTTTGCGCAGACCGGCGCGGATTTTGGACAGCGCGCCCAGCAAATCCCCGCGCTCGCGCAAGGAAGTGGATGCCAACAGCATATCAATATGCTTCATATAGGCTGCTTCGGCGGCCTCCAAGTTCTTACGTCCTTTCGCAGTCAAACGTACCCTCTTCACCCTGCGGTCCAGCTTTTCACCCGCCCTTTCCACGAACCCGGCTCTTTCCAGCCGGTCCACCAGCCCGGTGATGTTGGAACGGTTAACAACAAGCATCCGTCCCAGCGACTGCTGGTCCGGCCCGGCCGCGTCCGCCTGATAACGCAGCAGCATCAGGATGTTGAATTGCGAAACGGAAAGCCCGAATTTCTCCAGCAGCCTGTCGCCTTCGCGCTCCAGCATATGCGCGGTAACTACGATACTCATCAGCGTTTCGTGCTTGTCGGAATTTATGGAATTCAAAAATCCCAGTTCGTCCTTCAAAGACATGAGACCTCCTGTCCGTTCATAACAATATTGTATGCTGATGAACTAATTCAGTCAAGGCCGGAATAATAAAAACAAGATACTCAGCTTTTTGCAGGATTTGGTTCCTTGAATACGGCGAATTCGCCCAGCTTGCCTACGAAACTTCCAGACCATACTATCCGGTTGGCCACCACGCGGGCGTTGCCTTTTTTGTATTCCATGAGGATGTCCGAAAGCTGGCCGTTCTGTTTTTGCCCGACGCAGACGCCAAGCCCGGCGGCGGAAACGAAGTTTTCAAAAAGCACTATGCGCATCGTCGGTCCCAGAGCCACATGCACTTCGGCGATGTCGGCGGCGGGAGAGAACTTCGTGCCCGGGTTTTTCCACCAAATCACGGAGTCCAGCGGCGAATAGAGTTTCAAAGAGGTTACCGCTTCGTTACGCATCACATACGGCTGTCCCGGAGGCAGTTGAACTCCGCCAGCCGTTATCGCGCCCGGCGCGAAAAGCCTTATCACCTCTTCCGGCGAAAGCGGCCCTGTGCAGAAAAATTCCAGCGCGGACAAAAGATTTTGCAGCACGTCGTCGGCGTCAGGCGTTCCCATAAACATACTTTATCAATTTTTGCCGCCTTATTTTGTCTGCACGGCGGGGAGTGCAGCCGGTGCATAAGTGGAAATTGCAACCGGCGCGGAGGAAACCGCCATTCCCGCCGGCGACTGCGGCAAAAACAGTTTTTCAAAGCGGGTGAAAATATCCGCCGGGGTGCCCAGCTCCTGCTTTATTTTAACGTCGATATCCCATGGGTTTTTGAGCTTTTCTATATCCTTCGCCTTCTTCGGCCCCAGCCTGTTTGCGTAATACCAGGACGATACCATGATGGTATTTATCAACGGATAGTCCGAACCGTAAACCAGCCGCCCTTCGAATTCCGGCTTTGTCAGCGCCTCTTTTAGATAGCGCAGTTTGTTAATCTGCGTCAGCGAGGAGATATCGGAATAAAGATTCGGGTACTGCCTCATCATGCGCTCAAGACGCACGCTGCTGCGCTCGCCATGATACCTGCCGGTGGACGCGATATGCGCCGCTATCACTTTTACGCCGAGCGAGAGCGGGAGTTTCAGTTTTTCAGGATCGCACAGACTGTCGTCGGTAACGGGGAAAGAGCGTTCCTTGCCCGCATGGCTTAAAAGCGGCAGATTAAGCTCCACAAGCTTTTTATAGAACGGAATTATGCGCCCATCGCCCGGATCGATATTCATTACCGACGGTATCCACTTGACCAGAACCGCGCCGTGAGCCTTGGCCCATTCCAGCCGCTCTATGGCGTCCTTGCGGTATGGGTTGATTGAAGCGCCAAACATCAGATTGTTATGCTTTGCCACGGCGGCGACCACAAACTCGTTGGGCACATAAATTTCGGTGCGCTGCATGTCCAAATCGCCGTTTTTGTCCACTATTCCGTCCAGCGCAAGCACCACGGCTTTTGAAACGTAGCGGCTTTGCGCCAGCTTTTCGGACAGCCGGTCCGCCACCAGCATATCGCCTTTTTCCTCCAGCTCTTTTTCGGTTACGCCGAAACTTTTGAGGTCTATTTTAAAACGCCAGTTTTTGCGTATTTTGGGCGAGATAAAGCAGCCGCTTCCTCCAGCGCCTATTCCCGCCACATGCACATGCATATCTATGATGCCGGAAGGCAGCGGCTCAACCGGGCGGTAAGGCCTGGCGGCGCAATAGTTTATTGCAAACATCAGAGCAAAAACAACAGGAAAAATCCTGAGTTTAATCATAATCCCCCAATTAGAGACACCAGATACCAAAGTATATCCGCCGTCGTAAGCAAAGTCAAATCACCTTCCTGTATATATAAGATGCGCCCACCCAGCCAACCCGCCGCAGCATGGGCCTTGACAATATTAGTTTACTAGTGTACAATATACTTAGCAACAATATTCCAGATTAAGGACAAACGCGGTTTTGGTAGAATTACAGGGTCAAAGGGGGATTCAATATGGAAACGGACAAGGGACTTGGCAGCTCGTTTATCTGGTTCAACAGCGCGCAGTTTCTGGGCGCGTTAAACGACAATATCTTCAAGCTGCTGATAATATTCTTCCTGGTCGGGCTCAACGGCCCGCTGTACGCAAAACACATAGTGGCCGTGGGCTCGGCGGTTTTCGTGCTGCCCTTCCTTATGTTCTCCGCCGCGGCGGGCGTGCTGGCGGATAAATTCTCCAAGCGCGACATAATCATACTCTGCAAACTAACCGAGCTTTCCGTGATGCTCGGCGGACTGTGGTCCTTTTACGCGCACAGCGAAACCGGGCTTTACGCCGCACTGTTTCTGATGGGCACGCACAGCGCGATATTCAGCCCGTCAAAATACGGCATAGTGCCGGAACTTGTGGAGCGCGACAGACTTACCAGAGCAAACAGCCTCATGGTGATGTTTACATATGTCTCGATAATAATCGGCACCGCGCTGGCCCCGTTCATAGTGCAGCAGACAAAGTCGGACTACCGGATAGCCCAAATAGCCTGCATCGCGATAGCCGTCTGCGGCATACTCTCCGCACTGATGATAAAGCGCACAAAACCTTCAGGCGCGGACAACAAAATGTCGCTGCTTGTGGTGGACGATATTTACCGCACACTGCGCTCTATCAAAGAAGACAAATACCTTTTGCAGGCGGTGCTGGCGTCGGCGTACTTTACGCTGCTCGGCGCGTTTTTGCAGCTTAACATGATTCCCTACGGCATGGAACGCCTTGGCATGAGCCAGGAGCAAAGCGGCTACCTGTTCTTCGTCGCAGCGCTCGGCATCGGCGCGGGCGCGATACTGTCAGGCAAGCTGTCCGGCCGCGATATAGAATTCGGCATAGTCCCGCTCGGCGCGTTCACGCTTGCGCTCTCATCCGCCAGCCTCTATTTCCTTCCTGCCAGCCTGTGGGCTGTTTTCCCGATGATATTTGCTGCGGGCCTCGGCGCGGGACTTTTCATAGTGCCGGTGGACAGCTTTGTGCAGGCCCGCGCGCCGCGCCGGAAGCTGGGCGAAATACTGGCCGCCTCCAACTTCCTCGGCTGGGTGGGCGTGCTGGTGGCGTCTGGACTTCTTTTCATGCTTTCCAAACTCAACATGACCGCCGGGCAGGGATTTTTGGCGCTCGGGCTGCTGACCTTTGCGCTCACCATCGCGGCGCTTAAAGTGCTGCCCGACTTTCTGGTGCGTTTCCTCGTGCTTGTCATCACGCGCATCGCCTATGACATCAAGGTCAAAGGCCGCGAAAATGTGCCGGTTGACGGTCCCGCGCTGCTCATCTGCAACCACACTTCTTATGTGGACGCGCTGCTGCTGGTCGCAACCTCGCAGCGCAGGATACGCTTTATGATTCTGCGCGAGATATACGAAAACTGGACGCTGCTCAAGCCGCTTTTAAAGCTGATGGGCTGCATAGCGATATGCGAAAGCGACCCGCCGCGCAAAATAGTCGCCTCGCTTCAGGAGGCGCGCAAGGCGCTGGAAGACGGCTATATGGTCTGCATCTTCGCCGAAGGCGCGCTGACGCGCACCGGCATGGTGCGCGAATTCCGCAAAGGCTTCACACGAATAGTCAAAGGCACCGAGTACCCGATAATCCCGGTCTATATCGGCGGAGCATGGGGCACGGTGGCCAGCTATTACCACGGCAAATTCGTAAAGCGCTGGGCGGCGACCGGCAGGTACAGCGTGTCGGTGATGTTTGGCAAACCGCTGCCGTCCACGTCCACGCCGGATGCTGTGCGCACCGCCGTTATGGAACTTTCCTGCGATTATTTCGCGGACCGCAAGTCCGAGCGCGGCAGCCTGGGCCGCACTTTTGTCGAGACCGCGCGCGACAACATGGGCCAGAACATAATGATGGACAGCTCCGGCAAAAAGATTGCGTACAATCAGGCGCTGACCGCCTCCGTGCTGCTTGGCTGCGCTATAACGAAACGCACAAAGGGCGAAACCAATATCGGTCTGCTGCTGCCGCCCTCCGTCGGCGGCGCGCTGGCCAATATCGCGGCCAGCCTCTGCGGCAAGGTGCCGGTGAATTTAAACTACACCGCCTCGCCGGAAGCTTTCAAGAGCGCGATAGAGCAATGCGGTATCCGCACGATAATCACGTCAAAACTGTTTATGGAAAAAATAGGCGGCATGGTAGCGCTGCCCGAAAATTCAGTGTTGTATATGGAAGATATCCTCGCCGCAGCGACAAAAACGGACAAGCTTGCGGCTTTTCTCAAAGCGCGGTTTTATCCCGCAAAACTGCTGGCGCACGAGCATAATTTCAATCCGGACGACACCGCGACTATAATATTCTCCTCCGGTTCCACCGGAATGCCAAAGGGCGTCATGCTCAGCCATCACAATATCATCTCGAACATAGAATCGCTGCGCATAGTCTTTGAGCTGGGCGAAAACGACAATGTCTGCTCCGCGCTGCCGCTGTTCCATTCGCTGGGATACACCGGTTCGCTGTGGTATCCGGCGCTGACCGGCGTGCCGGTGTCGTATCATCCAAACGCGCTGGACGGCGCTGGCATAGCAACGATGGTGCACGACAACAAATCCAACCTGCTATTCACCACGCCCACGCTGCTTATGCTTTATATGCGCAAGGCCAAAAAAGAGGATTTCGCCTCGCTGCGCTACGTTATAGTCGGCGCGGAGAAATTGAAACCCCGGCCGGCGCAGATGTTCGAGGATAAATTCGGCATCCGCCCGCTGGAAGGTTACGGCGCGACCGAGCTTGCCCCCGTCGCCACCTTGTCCGTGCCGCATGTGGACATAAACCGCGAAAAGCATCTGGGCTGGAAGGAAGGCAGCGTCGGCATGCCGCTGCCCGGCATCGCCGCGAAAGTGGTGGATTTGGACACCGGCGCGATGCTGCCGCAGGGTCAGGACGGGCTGCTGCTTATAAAAGGTCCCAACGTGATGAAAGGCTACCTTGGGCGTCCGGACCTTACCGCCGAGGCGATAAGCGACGGCTGGTACAAAACCGGCGACGTGGCGCGCATAGACGAGGACGGCTTTGTGGTCATCACCGACCGGCTGTCGCGCTTTAGCAAAATCGGCGGCGAGATGGTGCCGCATCTTGCCATAGAGGAGATTTTGCAAAAGAAAATAGGCGGCACGGAACTTTGCGTGGCCGTAACCTCGGTCGGCGACGAGAAAAAAGGCGAAAAGCTGATAGTCCTTTATACCCCCCAAGCGGACGACGCGGAAAAACTCCGCGCGATAGTGGAAGCAAGCGAACTGCCGAATCTCTGGAAACCGGCGGCGGACGCCTATCTGCAAATAGCGGCTATCCCGGTACTCGGCACCGGCAAAGTGGACTTGCGGGAACTAAAGCGCAAGGCGCAGGAACTAACCGTAGCAGTCTGAACTTTCAGAAAAAACCGGCCCCGCCAAATGCGGGGCCGGTTTCAATAAATATTTAGAAGCGTTATTGCCCTACGGTGAACTGCGCGGCGTAAAGCACGTTGCCCGCCGAATCGGTTATGCTCACGCTCCATTTGCCGTCGTGCGGATAGGTTTTGTAGCACCAGGTGCGCTTCATCCTGCCGCCTGCGGAAAGCGCAGTGGACAGCTTTTTGCGTCCGTCCAGCGACCACTCTACGGTAAACTTGTCCGTCATGTCGCCGCCAAGGCGCATCCAGCAGTAAATGCGGCGCGTGCCGCTGGGAAATGCGGTAATAGCGTCGCCCGGCATTTTGGAATGCACCGCGTCGGTTATCACCACCCCATATATTGCGACCCCGCTTGCACTGGCCGCAAGCACCGTATCCGACGAAACCGCCAGCGCATTTCCTGCGGCGGACTGCGTTGAAAACTGTATTTCCGCCACGGCGGGCGGCTGCGTTGAAACCTTAATCTCCGCCGAGACTGGCGCGGCGGTGTCCGCCGTCACCGACAGAGCCTGCAATTTCTGCTCCTGCTGAGCGGGCTGCTGCGGCTGAGTTTGCGCGGCCTTCGCCGCTTCGGCGGCTTCCTTTGCCGCCTCTATTTCGTAAGGCGTAGGAGGGGTTACGTCCTGCGGCTCGGAAGACGGCACAGACACCGTGCCGGTGACCGGCAAGTCCGCCTGCGCGGGCTCGGCGGCAAAAACCGGCATAACACCGAGCGCCATCGCGGCCATAACCGCCGCGCAAGGCAACACAGCAATGCGGAATTTGACGTTTACGGACTTTTTCAGCACCAACGCTCCTGCCATATTATGTAGCCCTCGCCTGGCAGACGGTGAACATGCGCGGGACGATTTTCATATATCACATTGCCGTCGGAAGTTTTTATCGCGAATTTGTAGGCTATCGCCTTTCCGGCGCTTTCGTCTATCGCCAGATCGCCCATCCACAGATTGCTGTTGACGTATTCCAGCCGGAACGCTTTTGCCATGTCCCAGTCGCCCAGCTCCGGCGCGTTGCCGGTAACATAAATATCCTCGCCGAATTTTGTCGCATAGCCGTTGAGCATAAAGCAGATGCGCAGCGTGTCCTTTTTAATCTGCGCGGGAACATAAGAAAGCACCAGTACGCTGTCTTTTGGCATTTGCAGCCCGATTATGGTCCCGGCGCGCACCTCCACCGGCCTGCCGGTGATTTCGTCTTTATAGACCCCGTCCGGGAATTCCACCTTGGCCAGCGACATCACAACCCCCTCGCCGCGATTGAAGACTGTCAGCGCCGCGTGTTCGCGGTAAACGCGGGTGAAGGCGTACACGTTGCTGGACATGAATTTTACGCGCGTGCTGCCGCGCTGCACCGCGCGGTTTTCCTTGCGCACGCGCGACAAGTTCTGCACAAGGCGAAAGGCCGGGGTGTCGGTGTCCCAGCGCTCCATCATCGGACGGTTGTAGGGATCGCCGCCGCCGTCGGTATCGTTATGCAGGTACTGCTCGGTGCCGTAATAGATGCACGGCGTGCCGCGCGCCATAAGTATCATCGCCAGCGCCATGTCCTGCCGCGCGGCGGTGCCGCCGGAGGACATAAAGCGCGGCATATCGTGATTGTCTATGAAGGTGACAAGGCGGTGGCAGTCGTCAAACATGCTGTCCCGGCCGAACACATCGTCGATGAGGCCGAATCCCGCTGGATTGTTTTTTGCCAGACATTCGGTAATCGCGCGTTGCAGCGCGAAGTCTAGCATCCCCATCCCGCTGCGGTTTGCAAATTCCACCGAGTCCGGGTCGCCGCAGCCGCCCTGAAACCATTCGCCGAACATAAACAGGTCGTGCCTTGCAAAAAGCATATCGGACACGAATTCCTGCCAGAACCAAAGCGGCATGTGCTTTACCGTGTCCACGCGCAGCCCGTGCCCGCCTTTTTGCACCCACATCTTTATCGCTTCTTTTATGTATTTGCGATAGCCTATTTTATCCTCGTTGAAATCGGCCAGGCCGCAAAGCTCGTTGTTGCGCACCTGATTCAAATCGCCCCAGTTTGTCACCTGCCCGTTGTGATGATACCAGCCCAGCACGTCGTTTTCAAACGAGGTAAGGAATTTGCCGTCGTCAAAAAGCTCGCCCTTTATATTGTGTCCGGCGTATTCGTTGCGCGGGTTGGAATGGTTGCACACTACGTCAAAAATCAGCTTCATTCCGCGCGAGTCGATGTCATGGATAAGCCGGTCCAGAATGGTATCGTCGGAGGCGAAAAACCGCACGTCCTTTTCTTCCGACACGAGGTGGGAATCCAACCGCTTGAAATCGCGCGCCCAGTAGCCGTGATAGGCGGCAAGCTTGCGCCCGTTGTCGTCCACAAGGCCTTCGGCCTGCTCGAAAAGCGGGGTAAGCCAAATGGCGGATGCGCCGAGCTTTTGCACATAGTCCAGCTTGGCCTGCACGCCCGCAAGGTCGCCGCCCCAGTATTTGCCCCAGTCTTTATGCGCGGCGTCGAAGGAGAGCGGGTTGCGCCCGCAGTCGTTGGAAGGGTCGCTGTTAAAAAAACGGTCCACTAAAATAAAATAGATAACTTTGTCGTTGAAGGGTTGCATAACTTCAATTAAGCACTATTTGGAGAGTCTTACAAGAGCGGTTTTGCAAAAAACCGCAGCAAAGCAAGCGCGGCAAGGCCGAGCAGACCGAGATAAAACCCCAGCGCAAGCTTTGGATCGCGGTATATAAAGGCCGCGCTGTGTTTGCCTGAGGGCACGGATAGCGATAGCTGATGCAGCCGGTTTTCAACTACAGGCGCGGGCGCGCCGTCCAACGTTGCGGTAAAGTTGGGGTTATACAAAAAAGCCGCCGCGACGGTGGAAGCAGTCGAAAAGTCGGTTTCAAAATCCAGGCGGTTGGTTTTGGCGGTGAAATTCACCGGCGCATCGTCGCCGTCGCGATAGACAAGCGGTTTTGCCTGCGGGTCGAAAAAGACCACGCGGCGCGCGTCTTCATAACGCGGCATTATGCCAAAGGGCGCAAGTTGTTCCGCGTAAGCCGCAGCCTTGGAACGCTTTACCACATAATATTTAATGCCCCAGTTGCGGTAATATTTTATCGCGTTCTCGTGCATTATGCCGCAATATGAGGAGATATAGTTCAGTTTCAACGCTGCCTCGAAATTATTTTTGGTGACGAAAGAATCGTAGCCCGCAAAATGATACAGCCCCCACTGCGTGGCGTAATTGAATCCGATGCCGCCGGGGTCGAAATCCGCGCCGGTCATATAACCTAGCGTAAAAATCCTTCCGTCGGAAAGTTCTTTTTGCAGCGGCTCGGCTATGGGGTTTGGCACATCATGCCTGATAAAACTGTGCTGATAATTCCCGGCATATAGAATGCCAAGGTCCAAAAACGTAAGCGCTACGGCAAGCGTGAAGATGGTGTTGCGCCGCTTTGCGTCCGCCGTCGCGTTAAGCAGCGTGTCCAGCCCGCAGGCGGCAAGCGCCAGCGTGTAGAAAGTAACAAAAATACCGACCTTGAAAGTCCAGCGGAAACGGTTCAAAAGCGGCAGCAGATAAATTATATGGTTCAGCGCGCCGGACGCCCACAGCAGCGCCATGCCCGCGCAAAGCGCAAGCGGCATGAAATATTGGCGCGCGCGCAACTCGGCGCGGTATTTGCAAAGCAGCAAAATCACCGCCGCAAGCGAAACATAACCGGTGTGCGACGTATACGGTATCATGAACGCCGCAAAACCCGGATTTGTAAGCCGCCAGTGCAAAAACTGGTTTTGGGTCAGCAAAGTGTCGAAGAACGGATAAACCTGACCGAGCAGCCACAAATCGATGCGGTATTTTATGCTAGTAAACGAGCCGAAAACCAGCGCCGTGCTGCGGTCCGCCGAAAGCGCCATATGCGCCATAGTAGGCAGCACCAGCGGCAGCGCGCAGGCCGATGTCAGCAAAACGCCGTAAACGTATTCAAAAACGAATTTTTTTGCACGGGCGTCCCACGGTTTTTTCCGGAAAATCAGCAGCGCAAGCAGCGCCTCCATCAAAAATTCATACAGGAAATATTGCGCATAGCCGCTGTAAAACAGCGCGACTCGCACCGCCGTTAGCAACAGCATGTTGTACAGTGTGGGAGCTTCGGCAAGGCAAAGCAGCAGATAATTAAGCCAGCCGATAAAGCCGAGCACCGGGAATATTATCCACCACGACGCGCCGACAAAAGCGGTGTATGTATTTATCGCCAGCGCCGCGCCGCCCCAGAAAGAGGCCTTTTCGCCAAGTCCTGCTTTGCGCAGGAAAAAATACATCCCCGGTGCGGACACAAGCGTATGCAGGAAAGCGAAAATATCCATGCTCCACTGCACGTCGCCCGTGAAAAGTTTGCTTAACCATACGCTAAAATACATCGGCGGGTAAAAAACCGGGCTGGACGCAAGGCAGGGATTGCCAAGGAATTGATGGAAGTTGAATTGCCCTATCTCGCCGCCCGCCAAAGCGCGGTAGAAATGCACCAGCAGAGGCAAAGAATAGTCGCGATTGTCGTCCTCAAGGAAAAAGTATGGCGACACATGTTCCAGAAAAATAAAAAACACCGCCGTGAGCAACCCAAGCCCCAGCAGCCACCGCCATTCCTTAAAATAGTTTTTTCCCGTCCTCGCAACGTCCATAATTACATTAAACCATAATCAGGAGATAGGTTACGAAAGCTGATTATCTACCCCCCAACACATGACAAGATAACTGACGCAGCCACAATTATCCCGACAAAAATCATAATCCCCTCAATAGGTGACAAGATATCCATACATTTCACTGAAGTTTGTGTCTTAATATCACCGCCTTTCTTGTACAACAACCGGTATGGGGCAAGAATTGTTAGAATCCCTGAACACAACAAAATAATAATGACGATTGGAAAGTATTTATTTGTACTGTGCAAACTCAAAAGCACTCCTGCAAGCACAAGAGAAGAAAGCAGACAAATTCCTTTAATAGTTCCAACAAAAAAATCATGCGCTGTATAATTGCTGAACAATGACTGCCTAAAAATTAAATGCCCTAATGCAATCACTGCAATCAGAATGAACATAAAAACTGTATCAATATTGATATTTATACCAGCGCCACGAAAAACTGGCATAAAAAATAACATGCAAACAAACATAAATACAACAACTAGAAATTGTTTGCATAACAAAATGCAAATCCTCGATTTATTTAAATAACCTTTGAGCAAAGTACCCGCAACAACAGCAGTAAGGACTAATGCCGCGCTAACCCCCATATTTACACTAAACCACTTGATAACAAATGAAAAAATTACCCAAGGCATGATAATAAGAGGATTGCAATACGCAAGAATGAATCCAAGCGATTGTCTATATGAATTGTTCCCCTCAGTACTAATCTCCGCATCATCAATTTTTGTATCTTCCGTTTTTGTGCATAGCAATATTAGATATATAATTCCACCAGCGACAGTAAATATGCTTGCCAAAGTAATTCCAAACGAATGCAATAGTCTTACTCTTCCCGTGGAAAGACCTGAAAAATACAAAGCAACGAAAGCCGCGGCAAACAAAATAAACCCAAAAAATACGTACTGTACAATAAACGCATGGTTCAACACGGAAACTTCAAAAGCTATCCGCCTAGGAACCGTACTATCAAACCACAAATCATCCTTGAGTACTGTGCCGGGAGCAGAAAGGGTGACCAGCGTATAATTACTGTTTGCTCGATCATATATGAATTTTTCAGGGAATCCGTCAAAATGCGCATTAGTGAAATACTCGGTATGCACATAAGGTCTCAACGCATCGTAAATATGCGGAGTAACAAGTCCCATAACACGCACTTCTGCTGGCACAACAGTTTTCTCATAGACTGAAGTAAGCCTCAGCGGGAAAGACAATTCCTTGGATGGAAACTTGATAAATACGCTTTTCATGTGACTGCTTTTTGAGTACACATATTGCCGGGCGGAATCCATAAGACCCGGCACCAGAACCGCTTCGCTTAGAAGTTTTGTGTCCTCCTGTGTCTTATATTCGTTGAACCAAACTCCGGAATGACGCAGGTCATTCCACCTCGTCTGTTCTTCTTGTAAAAGATTGTGATAAGCGGCAATTCCTTTTGATTCCTTTTCCCGTAAATATTGACGCAACATATCCGCGCTGACATCCACTGTGCTCATATCCGGCGTACCGATACCGGATATGACAAATGAATAATCCTTGCCAATATACTCATCCAGCACTGGCAACGCACCTTTATTTATTTCATATCCTTTGGCTTTAAGATATTCATATATGGCAATACCATTCGTCGCGCTTATAAGTTCCGAAGCAACGCCATATTTATCTATACTTGCGTGAACGGCTATTCCATCCACATCGACACGAGCCCCAAGAGATGATGCCGCTCCGTACATACTAGGCCAGTGTACACCTTCAAAAATCCCAAACCACAAACATTCCCTTATTTTATCAATGGTCGATATGAATTGCTTAAAAATATCATCACCCATAAAATTGGGGGGATTTTTAATGATATCCAATTGAACTGCTTCTGGTTTTGCCGGAACCGGAAAAATCCAGAGCGCCTGTTTTGCATCCTTTTCCGTATCTATGCTTAAAATAAGTTCTTCCTGTCCGTCATGATACGCAATAAAAGCATCCTGCCTTTTCTCAGGCAAAAGCTGCCATTGCTGCGCTCCTCCACTGGAATCATCCGGTCTATATTCATCTATAGCAATACTGCACCCATCCGCAAAGGCATGTGGCAGGAATGCCGATAGCAGCAAAAAAACTGCAAAAATTGTCCGTAATGGTTTATTCATATACCCCCCAAAACTCTCTTAATTCTAGCGCAATAAGACTTTCAAAACAACCGATATCATATGGCATAATCCGTAAAAAAATTATAATTGTATGTACCTATCTTTCAGCCCAAGGAGTTTGTATGGAACCAGCCGACTGCATAAGCCCTTTGGACGGACGTTACCGCAAAACCACCGAACCGCTGGCGAAACGCTTCAGCGAAAACGCGCTCATCGCCTATCGTGTGCGCATGGAAGCGGAGTATCTGCTGGCGCTCGGCGCGCTTAAAGGCTCGCCATTCAAACTCTCCGCCGGGGAACAAAAAAAGCTGCGCGCGCTGCGCGAAATTTCCTCCGCCGACGCCGCTCTGGTCAAAAAGATAGAAACCGCCGGCCACGCCGGAATCCCGGCCACCAATCACGACGTTAAAGCCGCAGAATACTTCATCCGCATCCGCATGAAGGAACTCGGGCTTGAGGCGCTGTCCGAATGGACGCATTTTGCGCTCACCTCGGAAGACACCAACAATATCGCCTATGCGCTGATGCTCTCCGACGCGCTGGGCTGCGAAATAATCCCGGCGCTTGAGGAAGTACTGGCCGTACTCGAAAAATTCGCCGCCAATCACGCCGCCGACCCGCTGCTTGCCCGTACTCACGGCCAGCCTGCCGTGCCGACGACATTCGGGAAAGAATTCAAAGTTTTTGCCGTGCGCCTCAATCGCCAGATAAAGCAGCTTAAAGCATTCAAGGTCCCCGCAAAGCTCAACGGCGCGGTGGGCAACTACAACGCGCATATGGCCGCGCTGCCAAATGCGGACTGGCTGAAATTTTCAAAAGATTTCATCGCCGCGCTGAACGCGGAGCGCAAAATAAAGCTGGAAGCCAACCTTTTCACCACTCAGATAGAATCACATGACGGCCTTGCCGAACTTTGCGACTGCATGCGCCGTGTAAACACCATCCTGACCGGATTTTCGCAGGATATCTGGCGCTATATAAGCGACGGGCTTATAATGCAAAAAACCGTCGCGGGTGAAATCGGCTCGTCTACAATGCCGCAGAAGGTGAACCCGATAGATTTCGAGAATGCGGAAGGCAATTTTGGCGCGGCAAACGCGCTGTTTAATTACTTTGCCACAAAGCTGCCGATATCAAGGCTTCAGCGCGATTTGTCGGACTCCACCACACAGCGCAGCATAGGCTCTGCCTTTGCGTACAGCGTTGTGGGATATCGCGCATTGCTGCGCGGTCTTGGCAAGATACACGTCAATCGCGAAGCGGCGCTGGCCATGCTTTCCGCCTCGCCGGAAGTGCTGGCCGAGGGATTGCAGACCATACTGCGCCGCGAAGGCGTGCCCGGCGGTTACGAGAAGCTAAAAGCCGTCACGCGCGGACAGAAACCGTCCATGGAAATGCTGACGCAATTCATAGATACGCTGCCGGTAAAACCGCAGGTAAAAGCAGAAATGAAAAAGCTCCGCCCGGAAAATTACACCGGTCTGGCCGCAAAAATAGCAAAGTTGAAATACTAAAATATTTACCAGATATAAAACCAAAAGTGGCCCTGTATAGGGCCGTTTTTGTTTTTCGACATCAGACAACACACAAACATTGACACCTTCGGCATGTCGCTCATATAATCAATATGGATCTAATAAAATGTCAGCAGTGGAGGGTACATGCCAATACCAACAGGTGCAGACTTTCAGCGAACGCTAAAAGCAGACTTGCAAGCAGCACAAAACTCCGGTCTCTACTCAATAGACATTAAAGCAGGAGATTTGCACACAAAAGTAATGCATGCTATGCAAGCTAACGAAAACAGAATGCCTGCATGTTGCTTTGTAATGTATCGAGAAATGCAACCATGCGATGCAATCATTGACGCCCCAGAGTTGGGGGCGGGCCCCAATTTATGCATCCGGTATCGATTACGAAGAAAAATTTAATGCTATAAATTTTATGATTGACACTTCACACTGGTTTTCATAGGATTTGCGTAGACGTTGCAGTAGAAGTAGGACAATTTGAGCTGTTTAGGCTTCACCGGGACCATGCGTAAGAGCATGGTGCGCTCACTTCTTTAACGGAAGGGGCATACGAAGAACTGGATTGAAGCCGCCTGATAGCTTGGTTTTCGGACCAAGTGAAGGCGGCTGTCATCCTGGTTATCTTCGTAGCTGGGAATGGTGGCCGCCTCTTTTTGCGCCCATTTCCCCAGCCAATAAGCAGTCCAGCCTTTTTGGGGGGACAAAATGAACAACAAAAGCAAACTTTTGGCATGGCTTAAAAACTTAAAAATTTGCGATGACTGCTTATCAGCCAAGCTCAACATAACTCCACGCCAGCAGGTAAATCAAATCGCGAACTGTCTTGCACAAACTGGCAAGATAAATAGATGGGAAGATATTTGCAGTTTTTGTGACAAAAGAAAACTGGTTAACAAAGTTTTGCTATTTACACTTATGGCCTTGCCATGTTTTACGGGATGTGCCAGCATGTTATATGTACGCGGCACAGCAGAACACGACCATCCTGATATTAGCAATAAAATTATTTCCACACAGAACCCGTATAAATATGTCACGCTTACTAAAAACAAAATATATGACACATCAGCAGCATGCCGCGATAGCAGATTAAATCCAAATCCACAAGGTGACTGCTACAACGTGACTGGAGAAGGATGGATTTTTGAATTCACTCCGCTAGGTATATTTGCACCTCTATTTGGATATCCTGAAATTCATAAAGAATATGATGTGAATTTGGAACTGCGATTCCCTGATGATGTCAAAGTATCTGGGTACATTCCTGCTATTAAAATAAATGAAAATGGAAATGCAACGGAAACCATAACATTTAATGACGGATTTGATACTGCTCTAAAAAAAGATGGGGAAGGCTATCAGGCTATTCCGTCAACAATGACAATAAATATCCAATGTACACCCGAGACCTGCAATATTAATGTCGACCCAGCTATAATAACTGATGATGGAAATGTGCAAGTCAAAACACAAAAAGTAGAAGATAAAAACCGGTTGGCTGAAATAGCCGAGGAAAAAGCACAAAAAGAACGGGAACAAAAACGTCAGGCTGCTATTAATAAATCTTCAAAATGTCGCGCAGTTGTTACAAAAGAATTAGAAGATGAATTTATTAGCGATTTTCTTATAATCAGTGAAAAGTTTCGGAACGGCAATAACAGCATCTGTTCCGACAAAAATCTTTTCTATACTCAAGCCGACATGACTCAAGATGAAGACGGCGTTCATATAAGTCTTTACCCAAAAATCACCAAAGCATGGACCACCGATGATAGCCTAAAAAGTCTAGCAATAGCATTGCATATTCCCAAAAGTGTTGTTCTGCGATACCTGAAAACGTGTGAACAATGGAAAGCAACATTTACATGTTCCTGTGATAAATCTTTTGCATGGACATGTACAGCGGATGAAAGTCCTGTCGCGGCAGCAATGTTTCAATATCGTCAGGAAACAAAATACCTGGAAAACAATTAACGCAGCATTTGCAACAAAAGGAGAAAACCCTATGCCTCCGTTTCATGTAATATGGCAGAGAATAACCCATCACGCCGGACAGACTTTTACACTAGTACGTGGGAATGAATTCACTTACGATGCTCATCCGACACATATTGTGAGGTATGAGACTGGCCGAGTCACTGTTAATATTCATATTGGACAGTTTGAACAAGCGTACGCACTTGTTCCATTGCATAATGTGGCTCAAATTCATAATTTGTTCGCACCGTCTTTTATTTATGCAATTCTAATGGACGCGCGAATAAAACAAACCGATTGGTAATATTTACCTGCAAAAGCCGGGATTTTTTGAAAATCCCGGCCTTTTCATTGTGAATTTTCGACTTATGGTTTAGGCCTAGAGCCGGGTTTTACTGCGGCGATGCCTTTTTTGCACAGCGGGCAATTTTCCGGCTGCCATGTTTCAATTTCTATTTTGAGCGCGCTTTCAAGCCGCGCGGGCAAATTCGCCTTTCCGCCGGAACGGTCCACAAGCGACGCCACGCCCACAACTTTCGCGCCGAAGGAGCGCACCACGTCGGCCACTTCGTTGGTCGACTTTCCGGTGGTCACCACGTCCTCGGTTATTATGCAGCGCTCGCCGGGATTTATCGCAAAACCGCGGCGCAATGTCATCACGCCGTTATCGCGCTCGGCAAACAGCGAACGCACGCCCAGATGCCGCGCCAGTTCGTAGGATACCAAAATGCCGCCCAGCGCAGGACCGATGACGAAATCCACTTTATCGCCCTTGAATTTTTCCGCTATCGCTTTGCAAAGCTCCTCGGAGGCTTCCGGATTTTGCAGCACCAGCGCGCACTGCATGTAGCGCGCGCTGTGCAGCCCGCTTGAAAGCAGAAAATGTCCGTCCAGCAGCGCTTTGTTCTCGGCAAAAATCTGCAAAGCCCTTTCCTGTGTAGTCATAACGCTCCTTTTATCTCGGCGAGTATAGCCTCGCAGGCTTTTACCGGGTCGGCGGCGGCCGTTATCGGCCTGCCCACCACCAGATAATCCGCGCCGGCGGCTATCGCCGACGAAGGGGTTGCTATGCGTTTCTGGTCGCCCACATCGCTGCCCTTGGGCCTTATGCCGGGCGTCACCAGCGTAAACTGAGGGCCCAGCTTTGCGCGCAGCGCGCCTGTTTCCTCCGGCGAGGATACCACGCCGTCCATGCCGCTTTCCTTGGCCATCTCGGCCAGCGCAAGCACCGACTCGCGTATATCGCGCTTGAAACCTATGCGCCCGAAGGTTTCGGCATTCATGCTGGTAAGCACGGTAATCGCAAGCAGTATCGGCCTGCGTCCGCCGCCCGCCGCCTTCTCCGCCGCCTGCCGCGCGCGGGAGAGCATTTCGGGGCCGCCGGTCGCGTGCATCGTCATCATGAAGACGCCGAGACCACAGGCGCTTGCCACCGCGCCCGCGACGGTGTTTGGTATATCGTGAAATTTCATGTCCAGAAAAACTTCCGCGCCGCCCGCGCGCAGTTTTTCTATTATCCCCGCGCCGCGCGCGGTGAAAAGCTGGCTTCCGACTTTAAAGTATTTCACCCGGCCTTCCAGCCGCTTTGCCAGTTCCAGCGCCTGCGATTCTTCCTCGTAATCCAGTGCCACAATCAGTTTATCTTCGGGGTTCATAATTGTAATTTGCCTCGCAGTTCTTCCAGAGAATCCAGTTTGTTTTCTTTTATATACGCCTCTATGCCGCGTTTTATTTCCAGCGCCGCAAGAGGGTTTATAAGATTTGCGGTGCCCACTTCCACCGCCGTCGCGCCGCAGAGTATGAATTCCAGCGCGTCCGTGACGTTCATTATTCCGCCGCAGGCGACTACCGGTATTTCCAACACCCGCGCCGCTTCCCAAACCAGTTTTAGCGCCACCGGCTTTATCGCCGGGCCGCTAAGGCCGCCGGTGATGTTTGCAAGCTTCGGCCTGCGTGAGCGCAAATCCACGGCCATCGCTGGCAGCGTGTTTATAAGGCATACCGCCGACGCGCCGGAATTCTGCGCGGCAAGCGCTGTTTCGGTTATATCGGTAACGTTGGGCGATAGTTTCGCCACCAGCGGCAGGCCGCACTTTTTTGCCACCGCGCCTACGGTGGCTTTAACCGCGCTTGCGTCCTGCGACACCATCCTGCGCACCGCACCGTGCAAAACATTGGGGCAGGAAAGATTAAGCTCAATGGCGTCCGCGCAGCCGCTTTGTTCCACCGCGCTTGCGATATCGGCAAACTCCGCGGGATTGCCCGCCGATACGCTTACGAAAACCGCCGTTTTCAGCTTGCGCAGTTTGGGCGCTTTGTTTTTAAGGAAATCCTCAAGCCCCGCGTTTTGCAGCCCGACCGCGTTTATCATCCCGCAGGCGGTTTCCGCCACCCTCGGCGGGGGATTGCCGGGGCGCGGCAGCGGGGTGATGGTTTTGGTTACTATCGCGCCCAGCTCGTTTATATCGTAGAAATCCGCGAACTCCTCGCCGTGGCCGAAGGTGCCGGACGCGGTCATCACCGGGTTTTTTAGATTCACTCGGCCTATTTTCACTTGAGCGCCTGCCATGCCACCTCCCGCGCGTCGAACACCGGCCCGTCCTTGCAGACGCTTTTGTATCCGCCGGAATTCACCGGCACCGGGCAGCAAAGGCATACGCCTATTCCGCAGGCCATATGCTCCTCAAGCGAAACCTGGCAGGGCGCGCCCGCCTTGGCGCAAATCTGCGCGGCGCGCTTTAGCATCCCGGCGGGGCCGCAGGCAAAAACCGTAGCCTTGCCTTCGCATTTTTGCAGTTCGGCTTCCAGAATTTCGGTGGCAAGACCGCGCTTGCCCCGCGAGCCGTCCTCGGTGCAGAGCAGCACTTGTGCGCCGGTTTTGCGCAACTGCGCAAGCCGCGCCAGCCCGTCGGCGGTTTTAGCCGCCACTATCGCTTTCATATCTAATTTGCCGGACAGTTTTTGAGCAAGGAATAAAAGAGGTGCAATTCCCATGCCGCCGCCGAGCAGTATCACCGGGCCGGACTTAGGCGCGTTGAACGGCTTGCCGAGCGGCCCAAGCACGTCCAGTTTCACCCCGCCGCGCATATGCGACATGGCAAAAGTGGCCGCGCCTACGACGCGGTAGAGGATATGTATTTTATCCCCCTCCACCGCGTGTATGCTAAACGGCCTGCGCAGCAGCGAGCCGGTCTCGACACTAAAGCTTACATGCACGAACTGGCCGGGGCTGGCCGCTTTGGCTATCTCCGGCGCGTCGAGCGTGGCGAGATAAATGCCCTCCGCCGCGCGCCGGTTGGCCGCCAGCTTGCAGCTTAAAGTACGCATGGCTGCGCCACTTTGCCTTCGGAAACTATCTGCTTGCCGCCGCACAGCACCGCCGTCACCGCGCCGGTAAGCTCCCAATCAAGGAAAGGGGAATTTTTGCTGCGCGATTCAACCTGCGCCGCGCCGTATGTCCACTGCGCCTTGGGGTCGAATATCACGATATCGGCGGCAGCGCCTTTTTTTAGCGTGCCTGCCGGTATGCCGAGTATCCGTGCGGGATTGGCGGACATAAGTTCGATAAGTCTCGGCCAGTCCAGCACCTTTTTTATAACGAGTTCCATTATCGAGATGCTAAGCGCGGTCTCAAGCCCTATTACGCCGAAGGCGGCGGCGTCGAATTCCACATACTTGTCGTGCAGCCCGTGCGGCGCATGGTCGGTGGCGATGGCGTCTATAGTACCGTCGGCAAGCGCTTCCTTGAGCGCACGGACATCGGACGCTTCGCGCAGCGGCGGGTTCATTTTGGTGCGCGTGTCGTAACCGGCACAGTTTTCGTCGGTAAGGGCGAAGTGGTGCGGCGCTGCCTCGGCGGTAACGCGCACGCCCGCCTTTTTTGCCTTGCGTATCAGCTCGCAGGATTGCGCGCAGGACACATGCGCTATATGCACAGGAAGGTCCAGTCCGCGCGCAAACTCGATATCGCGGCGCACCATTTCATACTCGGCGGCGGCGGGGATGCCGCGAAGACCGAGCTTGCTGGACATGAACCCTTCGTGCATCACGCCCTTGCCGGAGAGTTTTTTATCCTCGCAGTGGTCTATCAGCAGCAGTCCGGCGGAAGAGGCGGCGCGCAGCGCCTTGCGGAATGTTTCATCCTCGGCTATGCCGCTGCCGTCGTCGGAAACAGCCAGCGCGCCGGCGGCCTTAAGCGCCTTGTAATCGTTGAGCAGCGCGCCCTCCCGGTTTTTTGTCGCGGCTGCGCAGACATAGGAGTTTATAAGCGATTCTTTTTGCGCTTGTGCGTTTATATTTTTCACAAGTTCCGGCGTTTCAATGGCGGGTTCGGTATTGGGCATCATCAGCACGCTGGTGTATCCGCCTTTTGCGGCGGCGCGGGAGCCGCTTTCTATTGTTTCCACATCCTCGCGTCCCGGCGTGCGGAAATGCACGTGCATGTCCACAAAGCCCGGCGCAACGATAAGGCCTTTTGCGTCTATGACCTGTGCGTCTTTCGGCGCGGACAGCTTTTTGCCGCAGTCCGCTATCACGCCTTTATCGACGAGGATGTCCTGTACTGCGTCCAGCGTGGAAGAAGGGTCTATGCAGCGTCCGTTCTTTATCAAATATTTCATATGCGGGCCTCCCTGGCGGTTGCGGTTAGATACAGCACGGCCATCCTGACTGCGACGCCGTTGGTGACCTGCTCGAGAATGACCGAGTTGGGGCCGTCGGCCACTTCGCTGGACATTTCCACGCCGCGGTTTATCGGCCCCGGGTGCATGACGACAAGATCTTTTTTTGCGATTTTAAGCCGGTCGGTGGTAACGCCGAATTTGCGGAAAAACTCCGCGCGCGAAGGGAAGGCCTGCGCCGAGTCGCGCTCGAACTGCATGCGCAGCACGTTTATCGCGTCAGCGCCGCGCAGCGCGTCGTCAAGTTCGGTCACCGCGCGCACTCCCATTTTTTCTATCCCGATGGGCAGCAGCATTTTGGGCGCGCACACCGTCACGTTTGCGCCGAGCTTTGTAAGTCCCCAGATGTTTGAACGCGCGACGCGCGAATGCGCTATGTCGCCTATGATGCTGACGTTTAAGCCCTTGAAATTGCCGCCGAATTTGGAGCGCAGCGTGTACATATCCAGCAGGCCCTGCGTGGGATGCTCGTGCCAGCCGTCGCCGGCGTTTATCACGCAGGCGTCAACGGCGCGCGAGACCATCACCGGCGCGCCGGACATGCCGTGGCGCATGACAAGGATATCCACCTTCATCGCCTCTATGTTGCGTACGGTATCGATAAGCGTTTCGCCTTTCTTGACGCTGGAGGTGGCGATATTGAGCGTGAGCACGTCGCAGGAGAGGCGCTGCTCTGCCAGCTCGAACGAGGCCGAAGTGCGGGTGGACGGCTCGAAGAAAAGATTGGCGGCCGTTTTGCCGCGCAGCGTGGGGACTTTTTTTATCGCGCGCGTCGTGACCTGCTTGAAGGAGTCCGTGGTATCGAGGATATGCTTTATTTCCTCGGCGGTCAGGTATTCAAGGCCTATCAGGTCTTTCTTGGTCCATTTCGTCATTTATATTTTCTCCAGCGTTATCTCGTCGGTGCCGTCGCTTTCCTTCATGCGCACGCGCACCACCTCGCCGTCGGAGGTGGGGATATTTTTGCCTACATAGTCGGCCCGTATCGGCAGTTCGCGGTGGCCGCGGTCTATAAGTACCGCAAGCTCTATGCGCGCAGGGCGGCCCATGTCTATTATCGCGTCCAGCGCGCAGCGCGCGGTGCGCCCGGTGTAGAGCACATCGTCTACGAGCACCAGCGTGCAGCCCTGCACGTCGAAGGGGATTTCGGTGGACTGCATGAGCGGCTGCTCGGCGAGCTGGCTCAAGTCGTCGCGGTAAAGCGTTATGCCAAGCTGCCCGCACTCTATCTTGCGTCCGGCAAGTTCGCTTACCTTGGCGGCCAGTCGCGTGGCCAGATGTGCGCCGCGCGTTTTTACGCCGACCAGCGCGAGGGTTTTGTCGTCGCCGCGGCGCTCCACTATCTCGTGGGCTAGGCGGTCGAGCGTTTTTTTCATCGCGGACGCGTCCATAATAATATTTCCGTTCTTGGTCACGGCAGTCTCCATAACACAGGTTTTATTTGATTATCTATTTTCGGCAGGGCGCCGTTTTTAGGGCATAAAAAAAGCTTTCCCCCGGCGGACGGGACAAAGCGGACGGACTTCTGGCTCATCGTTTGCTCCTTTCGGACCTCTCGGGATCCGGTTTAAAGGATTTACTGTATATAGTTTACCACTCTTGGAGCCGTACGTCAAAAAATAGCCGGTTTCCCGGACGAGAAATAAAAAAACCGGCGGATGTTGAAATCCGCCGGTTTTCCGTTTGAATCTTTTTTTACAGCGTGCAGACCAGTTCGCCCTTGGGGGCCTTTAGGCAGAGCGCCTTGCGTATCTTGTCTGCCATGTCGGTCTTTTCCCACGGGAATATGTCGCGGCCGAAATGACCGTAGGACGCGGTCTTTAGATATATCGGGTTGCGCAGCTTGAGATGATCGATGATGCCCTTGGGCGTCAGCGGGAACACCTTGTGCACGACATTGGTTATCATCTCGTCCTCGATGATGCCGGTGCCGTGCGTGTCGACATAAAGCCCGACGGGGTCCGCCACGCCGATGGCATAGGCCACCTGCACGGTGCACTCGTGAGCGCAGCCTGCGGCCACTATGTTCTTGGCGATATAGCGGGCCATGTAGGCGGCGGAGCGGTCAACCTTCGTTGGGTCCTTGCCGGAGAAAGCGCCGCCGCCGTGCGCGGTGCGTCCGCCGTAGGTGTCGACGATGATTTTGCGTCCGGTCATGCCGGTGTCGGACTGCGGGCCGCCGACCACGAACTTGCCCGTGGGGTTGACGTAAATGGTCGTCTTTGAATCCATCCATTTCCCGAGAATAGGCTTTATAACCGCCTCTATTATTTCGCGGCGGGCCTTTTCGGTTATCTGGTTGCCGGTGCGGTCCAGAATCTGCTCGGTATGCTGGGAGGAGATGACTACGGTCTCCACGCGCTTTGGCTTGCCGTCCACGTATTCCACAGTAACCTGGGACTTGCCGTCCGGGCCGAGATAGGAAAGAATGTTTTTCTTGCGCACTTCCGCAAGCCGCATGGTGAGGCGGTGCGCAAGCATAAGGGAAAGAGGCATGAGCTCCTTGGTCTCGTTGCAGGCGTAGCCGACCATAAGGCCCTGATCGCCCGCGCCGCCCACATCCACGCCCTGGCTGATGTCCGGCGACTGCTTGCCGATAACGTTGATGACCGCGCAGGTCTCGTGATTGAAGCCGTATTTGCTGTTGGTGTAGCCGATATCGCGGATGACGCTGCGGGTGAGGGAATCTATGTCTATCCAGGTTTTGGTGGTGACTTCGCCGCCGACCACCACCATGCCGCGGGTTATATAGGTTTCGCAGGCGACGCGCGCGAATTTGTCCTGCTTGTAAATAGCGTCAAGAACCGCGTCTGAAATCTGGTCGCATACCTTGTCGGGATGCCCCTCGGTCACGGATTCGCTGGTGAAAAAACATTTTCCTTTTGTTATCATGGATGTGATTCCCCTCTCAGATATTAAGCCGTCAGGCCATCAAACCACGGCCTTTAGATAATTATACAAATTAGGGACCGTAACGCACTATACAGGGGAATGGCATATGGTAAAAAAGTATAATTGTAATTGCCATGTACAAGCCAAGGGACAGTAAAACACCTCCTTTATTCAACGAGCCGTTCTCGCTCGGGGGAGAACTGAACCGTGAAAACCGCTGGCTGACGCTTGCCGCCGTAATGGACTGGGAAGCGATTGAAGAGGTTTACATGCGCCATTTCAGCCGGATGGGCCGCCCGGCCAAGGACGCGCGGCTGGTGTGCGGATTATTGATAGTCAAATGGCTTGAAGGATTTTCGGACGAGCGCACCGTCACCGAACTGCGCGAAAACCCTTATGTGCAGGCCTTCTGCGGGCTGCCCGCCTTCGTCACCGACGAAAGCGCGGCGGATTCCAGCCTGCTCTCCCGCGCGCGGCGAAAGATGGGCAAAGAAGGCTTTGCGTCGTTTGAAGCGGACCTCGGCGCCATACTGGCAAAGCACGACGTGCTAAAACAGAAATTTGCCCGCAAAAGCGATGCAAAAAAATCCCCGGGGCTGCTGGACTCCGCCGGCGACTTGCTGGAAAAAATAGGCCGCAGCCTCTTCAAGGACGAATGATGCGTCACGCAAAGCCCGGCTGCATATTCGTCGGACTGTGCACCGTGGACCAGCTTGCGCTTGTTTCCTCCCCGCTTAAAGAGGACGAAAAAGTGCATGCCGAGGCGATCATCGCCGATGGCGGCGGCCCCGCCGCCACCGCTGCCTGCGCCGCGTCACGTTCAGGGCTAAGAAGCGAGCTGCTGACCGTGCTTGGCGACGACGAATGGCTGAACTTTTCACTATCATCCCTTAAAACCTTCCATGTCGGCGCAAAAATGGCGCGTGTCTCGAAAAAATTCCGCACGCCGCTATCGCTTATTTTCATAAACAAAAAGAACGCCTCGCGCACGATAATCTGGAATTCCGGCGGCATAGAAAAAATAGATTTGAAACTCACCCGCGCCGAACTGCTGCACCTGACCACGGCCCGCGCTTTGCATTTCGACGGGCATCTGATGGAGCTGGCCATAAAAATTTCAAAAGAGGCTCGTAAGAACGGCACGTTGATATCCTATGACTGCGGCTCGGTAAAACCGGACTGGGACAAACTGGCCTCGCTGAGCGACGTTATAATAGCGTCGCACAGATTTGCAAAACAGATGGGAATGACGCCGCGCGACGCGGCGGCTATGCTGCACAGTCGCTTCGGCGCGAAAACCGCCGTCACCTGCGGCGAGCAGGGAGTCTGGTTTAAGGACGAGACTGTCCGGGCGCCGCGTCTTATGCGGCAGAAAAAATACCGCGCGGTGGACACCACCGGCTGCGGCGACGTTTTCCACGGCGCATTCCTTGCGTGCTATATGCGCACAAAAAATTTTAAAGCCGCGCTTTCGGCGGCACAGGAAGCGGCGGGGCTTAAAACGCTTGCTCCTGGCGGGCGCAAACCGCTGCTGGTTCCGTCTACGAAGGCGAAGCTGATAAAACTTTCACGGAGGGTAATATGAGCATAAAACTGGTTCTTTTAAGACATGGCGAAAGCGAATGGAATAAAACAAACCGTTTCACCGGCTGGACCGACGTGGACCTTTCCGAAAAAGGAATGTCCGAAGCCGTGTCCGCCGCCTATCTGTTGCGCAAGGGCGGCTACACTTTCGACTTGGCCTACACCTCCGTTCTCAAACGCGCCATACGCACGCTCTGGCTTACGCTTGACGGCATAGACCGCCTCTGGCTGCCGGTGCACAAAAGCTGGCGGCTTAACGAACGCCATTACGGCGCGTTGCAGGGCTTGAACAAAGCGCAGACGGTGGAAAAGTACGGCGAGACTCAGGTGCACGAATGGCGGCGCGGCTACGCGATACGCCCGCCCGAACTGGAAAAGACAGACTCCCGCTGGCCCGGCGGCGACCCGCGCTACGCAAATTTGAAACCCGAGGAAATACCGTATTGCGAATCGCTGGCAGACACGGTTGCCCGCATGCTTCCCTATTGGCACGAAGAGATTGCGCCGCAGGTAAAAGCGGGCAAGCGCGTTATCATATCCGCGCACGGCAACAGCCTGCGCGCGCTGGTGAAGCATCTCGATAATATCAACGACGAGGATATTTCAAATCTCGACATTCCCACCGGAATTCCTCTGGTTTATGAACTGGACGAAAATTTGCAGCCGCTGAAACATTTTTATCTCGGCGATCCGGAAGCGGCAAAAAAAGCCGCCGAAGCGGTGCGCAATCAGGGGAAGCGCCAATGAGCAGGGTTGCGCTAAAATTCCTTTCATGGAATGTAAACGGCGTGCGCTCGTCGGTAAAGAAAGGCGCGTTCGACTGGATTTTGGAGCAGAAGGCTTTTGTCTGCGGACTTCAGGAAACAAAAGCGCGCGAGGACCAGCTGGAATCCGAAATCGCCTCCCCGCCCGGATTTTATGCCTGCTGGTATCCCGCGCAGCGGCCGGGTTACAGCGGCACCGCGATAATCGCGCAGGAAGAGCCGATAAGCGTAAAGCTGGGCTTTGAACCGTATTTCGACGACGAGGGCCGCTGCATCACCGCCGAATATTCGCAGTTTTATTTCGTCACCGTATATTTCCCGAACGGCGGCGCAAGCACGGAGCGGCTGGCGTACAAACTGGCCTTCTATAACGCTTTTTTAAAATACGCAAACGAGCTTAAATCCACCGGCAAAACCGTCATCATCTGCGGCGACGTAAACACCGCGCATATGCCGATAGACCTCGCGCGCCCCAAGGAGAACGAGGATGTATCCGGCTTTCTGCCTCAGGAGCGCGCGTGGATAGACAAATTCCTCGCCGCCGGGTTCATAGACACTTTCCGCGAAAAACATTCCGAGGGCGACCAATATTCGTGGTGGGACATGAAAACCCATGCGCGCGATCGCAACGTGGGCTGGCGCATAGACTATTTCTTCATAGATAAAGCATCTTCCAGAAAACTGAAAGACGCCTTCATCCTTCAGGATGTGCAGGGCTCGGACCATTGTCCTGTAGGGATAACGATGGAATTTGACGTGCTATGAAACCGCTTCACCTGCCGGATTGCCAAGTCATGCAAAAAACCGCCGCAAAAATGCGCTGGCGCAAGACGGCGCTGCCGACACCGCATATCATAAAATCCGGCGGGCGCAAATATATTGAATTGCCTCCCGGCTTGCTTGAAAAACTGGCTTTTGAAGCGACAAATGACGCGCAGTTTTTGCTGCATGATGAATATTTGCAAAAGCTGGCGGATATAACGACCGACAAAAAATCATCCAAAAACGACCGTTTCACCGCCGCGCTGCTTTTGGAAAATGCGCGCGTGGCCGCGCAGCGAAAGCTGCCGCTTTGTCAGGATACCGGCACGGTAAGCGTCTATGCACTAAAAGGCGGGAATGTAATTTCATCAGGCGACGATGCCGCCGCAATTGCGCGCGGCATAGCCAAAGCGTATACAAAAGGCACGTTCAGACTCTCGCAAATGCTGCCCTTGGATGACGGCAGCGAAAAAAATTCAGACGACAATACCCCGGCGCAGACCGAGATATTTTCCGTGCAGGGAAATGAATATCTATTATTTTTCGGGGTTAAAGGCGGCGGCTCGGCCAACCGCACAAGATTTTACGCGAAGACGGCGGATTTCATAAACGGCGGCGGGCTTGAGGATTTTATGGTGGAGGAGATACGCCAGACCGGCGCAGCGGCCTGCCCGCCTTATTCGCTGGCTTTTGTAATCGGCGGCACTTCGCCGGAACTGTGCCTTAAAACCGCGTCACTTGCGGCAAACGGCTGGCTGGATTCTCTGCCCGAAACCGGCAACGGCAATGCGGCATGGCAGGACAAAAAAATGGCGGCGCGCATTTTAAAACGCGTCCAGACGCTGGGCATAGGCGCGCAGTTTGGCGGCATACACGCCGCCGACAGCGTGCGCGTGATACGCATGGCGCGTCACGCGGCCTCGGCATTTATCGGACTATCCGTCGGCTGCTGCGCAAGGCGGCATATAGCGGCGAAAATAAATTCAAAAGGCGTCTGGCTGGAAAAACTGGAAACCGACCCCGCGCGGTTTATTACGCCTGCAACCGAACGAGAAGTCAATGAATTCTCGGCGGTAAAAATAAACCTGAACCTGCCGAAAGCCGAACTGTTAAAACAATTTAAAAACCTGCCATCAGGAAGCCGCGTTCTGTTGAGCGGTAACGTGATACTCGCCCGAGATTTGGCACATGCGCGTTTTGCGGCAGCACTCAAAAAAACCGGCAGGCTGCCCGATTATCTTAAAAAATATCCGATATTTTACGCCGGACCGTGCAAAACGCCGAAAGATAAATGCTGCGGCTCCTGTGGCCCCACAACATCCGCCAGAATGGATGCCTTCATGCCGGCATTGCTCAAAGCCGGAGCGGCTTTTGTCACTATCGGCAAAGGCCCGCGCTCAAAAGAAGCCGCCGAAGCGATAAAGCGCCAAGGCGCGGTTTATCTCACCGCAGCAGGCGGCGCAGCCGCCGTCAACGCCAGCAAATTCATCACAAAAATGGAAACCATAGCTTACCCGGAACTGGGCATGGAAGCGGTAAGGCTAACCACGCTGAAAAACTTCCCCGCCTTTGTAGCCATTAATGAACGTTCATAGTTGTCGTCTATAAAAGTATTTTTGCCTCTAAATGGTGTCATTGCGAGAAGCGCCGGTTGCGACGAAGCAATCTATAATTGCCTTTGACCTTGACTGAGATTGATAGATTGCTTCACCCCGCAAAACGGGGTTCGCAATGACATCATTTTTATCGGCTACCAAATTGCTGTTGCATAATTAAGGGAATTTATTTATATAATATTGCGTAAGACATCTCGCACAGCATCCAGACCAATTTAGATTTAGGAGAGGCCTATAGAAATATAGCCATTCTTAGCCGCACTTAAAATTTTGACTTGTTTTCGGTAGCCTGCATAAGAGCAGGCTGAGCTTCTGAAACGGTTCGGAAGCCCAGTCTAGACCGAAAGTAAGTCGCCCGGTATGCCCCCGCAAGGGGGCAGGGCGACATTACTTTGGGCTCCTAGACTGGCTCAGGTGGTGTCGCCTATTTTTATGTACTTTTGCGACACCTAAAACTTACGCTGAGTTAGTACGGGGCGTTATGCTAATCAGATTCAAAACCTACAATGGCAAACCATACACTTTTGATCCTATTACGCGACAGATCGGGCCGGAATGCTCGAACAAGAATAATCCCGCAACATGGCAAGGTGGCAAAATATTTACAAAAATGAGGGTCCCTGAAAAGGAGGCAATCGGTAAAGCGTTGCAATCCCGCCGTATGTTGCAACTGAACATAACCGAGGAATGCTCTAACCGATGCTTATACTGCGTGTTTTCGGGACATTATAACCATGAACGCAAACACTCCTCGCGTCATATGGATATTGAGATAGCAAAGACGGCAATTTGCGATTTTCTGGACAATGCGACCGTATCCGAAACACCTCATCTGTCATTTTACGGTGGTGAAGCGCTTATGCCGGACGCTGTGGAATTGGTTCGAGAATGCGTTGGTTTTGCGCGTAAACGGGCCGGAGATAAAGGAATTACGTTTGGCTTGACCACGAATGGAAGGCATTTTACAGAATCCACAATTCGCTTTCTTGTCGAAAACAATTTTATGCTCATGGTAAGTCTCGACGGTCCCAAACAAATACATAACCGCTATAGAAGGTCCAGCGAAGGCAACGGGACATTTGACGAAGTTATAGCGGGTTTGGAAAGTATAGAAAAATTTTCGCAAGAATATTATACCCGCATAGGGTTTATATGCGTATTAACCCCGCCGTTGGATATATCCGCTGTCAGGGATTTTTTTAATGCGGATCGGCATGTGCGTGGGCATAACATGCTGTTTTCATTTGTAAATTTATTCGACCATTCATTGCCTATAAAGTTTGACGAGACCGAATTCGCCGCTGAGAGTGCCCGCATGTACAGGGAAGCGATTTCACGATATTATGAGTGCGCGTTGGACGGAACAATGGATGATTGTGGGTTTGAACGTGCTTTGCTGAATAAAAACCTTGGCCTATTGAGAATGTCCCAACAGGAATCCGGCACGGGCATAATCGGACCCAATGGCTGCTGTGTGCCGGGTGCGCGCCGATGCTTTGTAAATACAGACGGGCAATTGTATGCCTGCGAAAAAGTCGCCGGTTTTAAACCGATAGGAAATGTTCAATCAAATATTTGTCCTGAAAAAGTAAACGAAATGCTGACGGATTTTAGGGAATTGTCTTCGGCTGATTGTTGCGCTTGCTGGTGCGGTAATATATGCGATTTGTGCTTCTATTCAGCCAGAAAGGACGCGGCATTCTTCGGAGAACGTAAAGCTGTAGCGTGTCAGGAGCGACGTAGTTTTTTTAAGGCGCTTATCCGGCTGTACGCAAGCCTGCATGAATCTGGAGGGGAAGACCTGCTAAAGCGGGTTATCCCTTCAGTGATAGGATAGAAAACAAGGAGGAGTTATGGGATGCGGATGTCAGTGTACCTGTCCGTCTAACAATGATTATAGTGGGCAGAGTCTTCTAAATCAGCGCAGTGTTTCCAGTTCGAACTTGGCCAAAAAGCCATCGCTGAATAACGGCTGGACGACGGACTGTTATGATGACGGCGACTTCATGCTCTGCATGAGTTAAGGCGCTATTTTTGGGGGCGGGTTTTTCCCGCCCCCAAAAAATGTATTCATGACAAAAACGGATTAATAATCTAATTACAGGGGAGGCGTTTATGAATGAAGAAAAAGTGAAAGTACATATCAGTAAAGCGTTACTCGGTTCCGGAACACCGAACGAAGTCTTGAGTGGAGTATATGAACTGCTTTTGTCTCAAAAATGGAAAAAGCTACACCCTTTCGAGACCTGGAAAGAAGAGATGGCAAAAGCTTGCGGGGATAAAATACACACAAATGTCTCAAGGGAAATGCGCGCTATTCTATATCTATTAGAAGCCGGTTGTTTCACGGCTCATTTATGGTTTGCGGATGGGACCGAAGAAGATGTGCCGCCAAAGAAATGAAATTATCCCGTATGATTCCGATTTGACGTCTCGCCATTGCCTGCAAAACTCACTCAAAAGGAGGAATAATATGACAAACAATGTATATAGCAAAAAAATCATTTTACTAGGTGTTTTGGCTACTATATGTACACCCCCTAATCTAAATGCAGATCCCGGGCAATCTATAAAGCAAAGTAAACTTAATTCAGAGTACATATCTGGGACAGATAGTGGAATTGAGTTTGCTTGGCAGAAAGGAGAAATAATTAATCTCCGAATGTCCGGGGAACCACATCATAAGAACAACATATTAAACATAAACTCAGATGATCCTACGGCTGATTACGCACTTGGACTTTCTCATGATGGAAAATATGCGTTATACTGGGAGTGCAACGACTTTGCTGGATGTGGCGTTGAATTGTGGAATATAGATAGAACTGTTGGAAAATTAGAGCGTGTTGGGGATGATAGATATACTGCTGGCATGCCATTAATTATTGCTATTAGAGATGACAAAAATAAAATTGAAACTAAGTGGTGCAACCGCGGTAGTGAAAATGACAAAAATTTGGACTGTATGTCTTTGGACGGTTCTGCAATGTATCATGCTGCTGATTCACCTGATGGATATATGTTATCTATTAACGATAAAACTGGTTTCATAGAACTGACCAAGAATGTTTCTGTTATGGATGCTTTTAGTTTGTTTGCTGAAAGAGCAGTGGCAAGAGAATTGCTTGATAATTTCGGCCCTGTCCCCCATCCCCCAAAATTGGTTAAGGATAAGTTTGAAACCTCTGCACAATTTGCTGCACGCATAGAGGATGCACAGGCAAAATATGAAAAAATGGTATCAAAATATAATGGAAATATTACCAAATCAAATCAAAACAACAACATCCGCAAAGCTCTTGAAACTGCAATCCGCTCACTTTATGGACAACCCGTAGTTTGTGATACCGATTATGATGCTGATTCTGGTGTAATTTCATTCAAGATAGCTCCA
>Ga0326728_10001150_pt1 | contig 95506 bp, 64 predicted proteins | sample MB3enrmetagenome_FD_207602 | JGI IMG/M metagenome (GOLD analysis project Ga0326728, IMG submission 207602) | Lab enriched peat soil microbial communities from McLean, Ithaca, NY, United States - MB31MN | ecosystem: Environmental > Terrestrial > Soil > Wetlands > Peat | place: USA: New York...
TTACCTGCTCGCCGGAATGCAGGGAGCCGCGGACCTGAGCCGGAACGGGCGGATCACCCTGGCCGAAGCCTTCGCCTGGACCCGGGAACATGTGTCGAAAAAAACGGGCGGCCGCCAGGTTCCTGAGCTCAAGAATCCCACCGACTTGGTGCTGTCCAAATGGCGTTAAAACAGATTCAGAGCCCGCTTCGTGTCGTTCTCCTCGTCCTTGGCGTCCCGCTCGTGGTCTTCGCCGCCCCGGGCTTGATGGCCGAGGACGCCCATTCCGATTCCCTGCGATGGATGATCTTCGGGACCATGCTCTACAAGCAGGACAAGCTTCCGGACGCGGAAAAAGCCTACAAACGGGCGACCACCCTGGACCCGTCCAATGCGGACGCCTGGCAGGGGCTGGGAAACGTACTGAGCGACGAAAAAAAAAGGGGGGAAGCGGCCAGAGCCTACGAACGGGCCAAGCCGTCCCAGGCGCCCAAGAGCACGCCGGAGGTCCCGTCCCTTGGAGCCGAAGCTTCGCCATCGCGCTTCGCAGTCGGTGCCGGATATCCGGATGTGCGTCTGCGCTTGGCCATGGTTTGGGGATGGGATGTGGAGGCCAAGGGCGCTTTTGCCCAGGGCCAACAGGCCTATTCCGCCCGGTTGATCTGGAACTATGTGGACCTCGGTCCTCTGAAGATGACCTTGGGCGGCGAGGGCGGCATGGTGGAGTTGGATGGGGTGGACAGCCTCAACGGTTCCGGCCCTTTTGGGGAAGGCTTCCTCGGTCTGGAATATCCGGTGGGGCGCTTTCGGCTGAGCGTTGATGTGGGCGAAGCCTACATGTCGGCCACATCGCTGGGGCACACCTATTCGACAACGGATATCATTTACAACACAGCTGTCTATCTCTACCTCTTCTAGGCCTGCCTGATGTCGAAACGCATCCTCGGAATGTTCGTCTGGGTCGTGCTGGCCGCGGCCGGCCCCTTGAGGGCCGCTCAGTGGGGGATTCTTAATGGGTATAAGGCTGATGTAGCGCCGAACCTGCATCAGACCGTCGTCGTGGCCACGGAAATGGCAGCGCCGACCCCGTCTCTTCCCACCCCAACGCCGACGATTTGCGCGGGATGCATCTATACGGTCGCGGGAAACGGCACACCGGGCTACTCCGGGGACAACGCCTCCGCCACCGCCCCAGGGGCCGAACTGAATTATCCCTATTGCGTGACGGTGGATAGTTCCGGAAACCTGTTCATCGCGGATAGTGACAATAAGGTGGTGCGTGAGGTGGTACAAAACACCGGAAAGATCATCACCGTGGCCGGGGGAGGAGCATCCTGCCCCGGCGATGGCGGCCCGGCCCTGAATGCCTGTTTTTCACCGGGCGGCCTAATGGGCATCACGGCGGACGGTTCCGGCAACGTGTTCGTCGCCGATGAAGACACCAACCGCGTGCGGGAAGTGCTCAAATCCACTCAATATATATATACCGTGGCCGGAGGAAACACGGAGGGCGGCTATGGGGGGGATGGCGACTCCGCAACAAACTCCGCCGTGCTTCTGTATTCGCCCTTTGATGTCGCTGTGGACACGTCCGGCGACATCTTCATCGCGGACCTCAACAACAACCGAATTCGTGAGGTCGTCGCGGCGACCGGGGACATCATCACCGTGGCCGGATCCGGGAATCAAGGGTATGGCGGCGATGGGGGATCCGCGACCGCCGCCGCGGTGAAGCTTTACGCCCCTCGGGCGGTCGCGGTGGATGGTTCCGGCAATATCTTCATCGCCGATTCCGACAATTACCGCGTTCGGGAGGTCGTCAAAGCGACCGGAAACATCATCACCGTGGCCGGGAACGGGACCTTCGGATATTCCGGGGACAACAATCCCGCGACCTCGGCGGAAATGGGCCAGCCGGATGGAATCGCGGTGGATACCTCCGGAAACATCTTTATTTCGGACATGAGCAAAAACGTAGTCCGGGAAGTGGTGAAAGCGACCGGAAACATCATCACCGTGGCGGGGAACGGGACCCCGGGTTACGGCGGGGACGGGGGTCCCGCGACCGCCGCAGGAGTAGCGCTGTATTGGCCCGGCGGGCTGGCCGTGGATGCGGCGGGTGACCTTTTCATAGCGGACAGCAACAACCACCGCATCCGTGAAGTGAAACCTTGAAAATCGTCCCAGGGGCATGGTTCGGGTCCTGCCTCATGCCCGCTCCTACATAAGCGGCTTCCGACTCGACGCGACTTCCGCCCGTCAGTGCGGAATCTCGCTAAGGCTGTATAATGAAAAAAGGCGCCCCAGCCCAAGACTGGAGCGCCCTTTGGGTCACTTTTTGAAGCTAGAAATAAGTATGCACCGCGAAAGTGAACGGCAGATTCCACCCAAACCCGCCCAGCTTGAAATCCGTAGCGTTCGGGAACGTATCCGTTACGGTGACGGTTTGGTACTTGGTCGTTTCTTGGATGGATTCGGAAAGCGATGAGCCGTAAAGCAGGCTGAGGCCGCTACTGATTTCCAACGAAACATTGGAAAGGTGCGGAATGAACGCTTCAAACCCGAAGCCCGCATACACCAATTCCGCTGTACCGGAATAATTATCCGTGTCATTTCCGTTCGGCTGGGTCCACGAACCTTCCAAAAGCGCCAGACGCACCGGCAATTCAAACAAAAGATATTTTGTCGGCTGGGCGAGAACGAAACGTCCCCCCACCGTCAAAGCGAATTCATCGTCCGAAGAACTCGCCGGGTCCCCGCTCGAGTTATACCCACCATCATATGCCGAATAGCCGCAATAGCCGAGTCCCGTTTCCAGCGCGAACTTTCGGCCAAACCACCAGTTCATGGAAATCGTCGGAATGCATTGGTTCGGAAGATCAAGCACCGGGAACGCCCCGGTGAAATCAGGCAAATAGCCCAACGAAATCCCCAAATTATTCTTGAAAATATCCTGTTCCCCGTCCGAAAGCGCACCGGAATCCGTGGACAAATTCTCCTCCACCCGAGCGGAACTGTCTTTTTCCGCAGGAGCGGCTTCTTCCTGGGCCTTAAAACTCACCAATTTCCCGTTCGCATCGTAAATCCTCTTGATGCGGGACTCCGTGATTTCGGTCGATGAACCCTCGCTATTTTCAATGGTCAGGACGCCGTCTTCCTCTCCCAACGCCATGCCTCGCACCACTTTGCCATTCTTCAGCAATACGGTGATCTTGCCTTGAATACCCTCTGCCCAAGCACCCGTGGCGGAAACGATCAACCCCAGGGCTATGGCCCACCCGATTTTCTTCGACATTATGCTTTACTCCTGAGCGATGGCCGAAAATAAGGCCAAAAACTATTTATTTCGGATTGTAGGGCACAGTCCCTGGCGATGACAAGAAATTTTGCTCCACGGGCCTCGAACGTTTCATTGCGCGATATTCCGAGGCGGTATCGCGAAAACCCTCAGCCCATTCGTGGCCTGTCACCGGAGCCAACGCGGCTTCTACCCTTATAGCCCTAAGGCCTTCCGTTTTATCCATCAATTTTATTCATCCCCCAAAAATATTTTCACCAACCAAAACATAAAATTTCAAACGTTATTCCTTCATCCCCTCACGCCCGTCCAAACACCAACGCCACGTTATGCCCCCCAAACCCCATATTCAGCGACACCGCGACCGTCCCCTTCAAAGATTCTCCCTCCAAAACCAGGGCCCGCGCCAGCTCCGGCATCGCTTGCCGGCATCCCACGTTCGCTGGAAGCTTCCCTTGCGCCAGCGCCTGCACCGTCACGGCCGCTTCCAAGGCCCCGGAAGCGCCCAGGGTGTGTCCAGTGGCGCCCTTGATGGAGCTGATCCGAGGGAGCGCATCCCCGAAGACCCGTTTCAGCGCCGCGGCTTCGGCCAAATCCCCGGCCAGGGTACCGGTTCCATGGGCGTTCAGGTAGGCGACTTCCCGGGGCGGAAGACCCGCCATTTTCAAAGCCTCGCTCAGGCAACGGGCCGCCTGTTCCCCTCCGGGCAAGGGGGCCGTCAGATGCCAGGCGTCGCAGGTGCAAGCCCAGCCTTTGAGTTCCGCCAAGGGACGGTGGCCGGTCCGCTTCAGGGACGCTTCGCTTTCCAGCACTAAAGCCGCCCCGGCTTCGCCCAACACAAAGCCCGCGCGATCCCGGTCAAAGGGGCCCCGATAGTCCTCGAGCGCCCGGGCGGAAGTCAGGGCCCCCAAGCGCCCGAAAGCCGCGGCGATCAAAGGCGTCAAGGAAGCTTCCGCCGCCCCGGCGATCGCGGCGGAAATCCGTCCCAGGCGCATATCCTCAAAAGCCAGGCCAATGGAATAGGCGCCGGTGGCGCAGGCCAAGGGCGTGTTGCGGCCCGGGCCCGTCCAGCCCAGGCGCGCGCGCAAATCCTGGCCCGGACCGCCGGAGACGTAGCGCTCCAGGAAAGGTCCCAGTTCCGGACTTTCCCCGCTGAAGGCCTCGATGCCACCTTTGCTGGTGGAAACGTAGACCCCTTTTTCGGCGGGCTCCAAGACCGCCAAATTCCCAGCGGCGTCCAGGGCGCGCTCCGCCGCGCAACGGGCGAGGGCCGCCAAACGGCTTTCCCCGGGCAGCGGCGCCACTTCCAGCCGTGCGCTCAACATCCCGCCCAAACGCGCATCGGGACGGATGCCGGAACCGTCCAAGGGCGCGCACGCATAGCCCGCTCCGCTGACGAACACGCGGGGGCCTTTGGAGTCCCCGCTCACGCCCACCCCAAAGAGCCCACCCGGCTGTCGGCGTGCAACGTGCGTCGGTGCAGATAGGCGGAGCCTTCGCCCAACAAAAAGGCGGCCGCTTCCGCGCAGGAGGCCACTGGGTCGGGATCCTCCATCCAGCACTCGGCGAAAAGGCGCCCGCGCGCTTCCGGGCTCAGGACATCCAGCATGGGAGAAGGCATCAGGGGCGGCAAAAGCAGGTTCAGGCGCAATCCCGCAGGAGAACCCGCCAGCAGGCCCTCCAAAGCGGCTTTGGCGGTCGCGTAGGCGCATTGACCGGCCCGGCCGCTGACGGCGGCGTAGGAGCCCACCAAAACGCCCCGGGCGCCTTCCAGCAGCGCCTGGGGCCGGTCCAGGCGTTCCAGCAGTTGGGCATGGCTTGAAAAATTCACCCGCAAACAGGTTTCAAATTCCGCTTCGGACTGGGACCGTAGCGGCTTGTCCCAAGCGGCCCCCGCGCCCAAAAACAGCCCTTTCAACGGCGGCGCCCCCAGGGATTCCCAGGCCCGCACCGCGGACCCGCGTTCGCCCAAATCGCAGGGGACGAACGCCAAGTCCGCCCCGGCACCGGCCGCGGCGTCCCGGAGCGCTTCCAGCTTGGCCCGGTCGCGCCCCAGGCACAAAAATAAGGCGCCGGCCCAGGCAGGATCCGCCCAAAGCCGGCGCAAAAGTCCCCGTCCCAAGGCCGACGTCGCCCCGGTGGCGAGAAAAGCGGCCCGTGTCAGCGCAGGGCCTCGTCCAGCATCTTGGCCAAGTCGCTCTTGCCCGCGGCGCCGACGCGGCTGTTCACCACTTTGCCGCCCTTGAGGACCAGTAAGGTCGGTATCGAGCTGATCCCGAAGTTCTCCGCGACGGCCTGCTCGTGGTCCACGTCGATCTTCCCGACCTTGACCCGACCGGCATAGGCTTCGGCCAGCTCTTCGACGACGGGCCCCACCATGCGGCAAGGTCCGCACCACTCCGCCCAGAAATCGATGAGCACCGGAATCTTGGATTCCAGCACCTCGGCCTGGAAATTCGCCTGCGTGATCGTGAGTGCCTTGCCCATTGTGCCTCCGTTCCTTGGCCGCCCGCCGTGCGTGCGCCAAGCGCTTTGAAAAACGCCCGCCCCGGGACTTCCGGACCGGACGCGAACCTCATCCGCTGATCTGCAGTTTGCGGATCGGATATTTCAAGATCTTGCCCTGGTTCGGGATCGAAGCCTGCCACAGCAGACCGCCCGCCGGCGCCTGCGTGCAGTCCCATTCGGCGAACACCCAGCCCGCTCCTTCCGCCACGACCTCGGTCTGGCCGATGCCCTGGCCGTTCTCGCGGTAGACCTTGACGGTCACGGCGCCGGCTTCCTTGGCCAGCATCGCGAAGCGCAGCGTCTTGGCCCCCGCCGTCGGATTCGGCCAGGCCATGCAGTCCGCGCTCAGGTTCAGGGTCGCGGGCGCCGAACCCAAAGCGGGCCCTTCGATCAACAGTTCCGGGGCTCCGGGAACCTCCAAGCGGACCTGGTAGGGTCCGGGCTCCAAATCTTCGAAGCGGAAACGCCCGTCCTTACCCGTGGTGGTCTTGGCCACCGACGCCCCGGCCTTGACGATCTCCACGCTCGCCCCTTCGAGGGGCAGCATGCCGTTGGGCTTGGTGACCTGGCCCTGCAGGCTGGAATAGGTGCGGATGCGGGCCAAAAAGTGCCCAGCCACGTTGCCCAGTGCGCCGTCTTCGCCTTCGCTGACGATATGGAACCACCAGTCGCCCGCGTCCAAGGGGCCGACCTCGTGCCGCAGTTCCGTGGTCCGAACGTCCTGATGGCCCGGGACGGTGTCCGGATTCTGGTCCAGGCGCACCAGCCAGGCCGGAATGCCCTGGCTGTACGCGGGCGTCGACCACTGGAACACCGCCGTACGTCCCCCGTAGATTTCCCCTGGGCGCGGATGCGTCGGCGAAACCACGGCCGGGGGAGGCGGCGCATGCGTCACCTGCACGCGGGCGTGGCCCGCTTGGGTGCCCAGATTGCCCGCCCGGTCCACCGCCACGACGTGGAAATACCAGACCCCGTCGCCCACCCCTTCCACCGTGACGGTCGGCTTGGCGATGTATTGCCCTTCCCCCGCTCCGGGCACCGTGTTCGGCGACGCGTCAAACACCCAACGGTATCCGGCGATCCCGGAGACGTCCGTGGGCTCGTTCCATTCAAAAACCGCCTTGGTCTCCCTGGTCCACGAATCCGGATGATGCGTCGCGCAGCGCACCTGGGGCGCCCCCGGCGCGGTGGTGTCGATGTTGAAGCGCCAGCGCGCCGCTTCGGAGACGTTCCCGGCGAGATCCTTGCAGACGACGTGCAGGTGCCAGATGCCGTCCTTGAGCCCGTTGAGCTCCAATTCGGTCTTGGCCGTGAACTGGGCGGTGCGCGGATTGGGCACCGAATCCAGGCTTTGATCGAGCGTCCAGTAATAGCCCGCCACGCCGCTCAAATCGGAGGGTTCGTCCCATCGCACCAAGGCCCGGGATTGCGCGCTCCAGGCCTGCGGGTCGGGATGCGTCTCCGACGAAAGCGACGGAATCGGCGCCGTGCGATCGCAGCGGCAGGCGACCGTGGCGTTGCCCTGGCGGCGGTGGTTCCCCGCCTTATCAAAGGGCGCCACCGTGTAATGGTACAGGGCGCCGTCCTCGAGGTCCTTGCCTGGGTCGACGAAGGCGGGCCGACTGATGCCCCCTTCCCCGGTCAAACGGACGCCCGGAGCGTCCTCGGATGTGGATCGCCAGACTTCGTAGCCCGCCGTCCCCGAACCCGCATCCAAAGCCGGCGACCAGCTCAACTGCACGCTGCCCGCAGGCCCCGGCTTGGCGACCAAATTGACCACCGCGTCCGGAGGGCTGAAGTCGACCAGAGTGGAGACCCAAGGCCCCACCGGATCGAAGGGTTCGGCGTTACCGGCCTTGTCCACCGCGCGCACCCTAAACGCCACCTCGACCCCGTCCTTGGCCGTATAGACCGCGGAAGTGGCCGTCGTGCGCGTCAGCCAGGGCTTCCACTCGGACTCCCCGGTTTCGCGCAGTTCCAGGTCGTAATAGGCCACCCCGCTGACCAAATCCTCGCCCTTCCAGCGCAGCTCAAAGGATTGGCTGGAGGTGAACGCCGGAAGCGCCTCCAGTCGGGAAACAGGGGGCTGTGTTTCAATACGCAACGTAAGGCGTGAAGGTTCGCTGACGTTTCCGGCGTGGTCGCGGGCCGCCAAGGCGAAAGTCCAGACGCCGTCTTCCTGCGGGGGCAGGGTCAGGCTGTCGGTCGCCGTCCACTGGGCCTTGCCCGGCACCAAGGGGGCCGAAGCCGAACGGTCGAAGATCCAAAAGTGGCCGTCGATGCCCGAGGCGTCCTCGCCGTCTTCCCAAAAAAAGATCGGCTGTCCGGAGCCCATCCAGCCGTCCGCGTCCGCGTGGTTCTTGCAATAGATGCGGGGACGGGGGCAATAGGTGTCGATGCGCAGGCGGTAATGGGCGGCTTCCTCCGACAGGTTCCCGGCGCCGTCCTTGGTGCAGACGTGGAACCACCACTCGCCGTCGGGCAGGGGCCCGGGCGAGGCCTGGTTTTCCGGGGTCCAGTGGCTCTGCAGGCCGGGGACCGTCGTCGCCTGCTGGTCCACGCACCAGAAGTAGCCGCTGATGCCGCTGGGGTCCTGGGGCGAGGTCCAAGTCAGGGTCGGATGGGGGTTCTTGTACCAGCGCTCGCCGTCCGGATGGCTGGAGCAGCTGATTTCGGCGACGCCGGCGGAGGTGTCGATATGGATGGAATGGTGGGCCGCGCGGTTGCCGACGTTGCCCGCCGCGTCCGCGGTGACGATGTGGAAGACCCAGACCCCGTCCTCGAGGCGGGAGAAATTGGCCATCGTCGCGGTGGTGAACTGGGCCTTTTCCGGGGTCGGAACGGTGACGGCTTCGCGGTCGATGCAATAGTAATACCCGGCCACGCCCGCCGCGTCCGCCGGCGGCGTCCAGACGAAGGTGGGCGCCGCGTTGCGGGTCCAGGCGCCCTCGGGGTGCGTCGGGGACGTCACCTGGGGCGGCAGCGCCTGGGTGTCGATGCGCACGCTGTAATGGGCGGCCTCGACCCCGACGTTGCCCACGCGATCCTTGGCCACGATGTGCAGGGTCCAGACGCCATCCTCGAGCCCGGCGAAAGCCGCCCGGGTGTCCTCGGTCCAGGTGCCGGTGGCCTCGGTCGGGATGGTCGTCTGGTTGCGGTTGAGGACGTAGTAGTAGCCCGCCACGCCGCTGGGGTCGTCGGGCGGCGACCACTCAAAAACCGGATTGGGGTTGTTGGACCAGGCGTGCCGATCGGGATGGGTCGGCGAACGCAGGGCCGGCGGCAGGGCCGTGGTGTCGATGCGCACGGGGTAGTGCGAGGCCTCTTGGCCGACGTTGCCCGCGCGGTCCCGGCTCACCACGTGGAACCACCAGAGCCCGTCGGATTCGACCCCCCGGTCCATGACCGCATAGCGTTCGGTGGTGTAGGTCGCTCCGGCGGGGGCGGGCACCGTGGATTCTTCCCGGTCCAATAGCCAGTAATAACCGACGATGCCGGAGCTGTCCTCGGGCTCGAACCACTCGAAGCGGGGCCGGGTGTGGCTGCTCCAGGCTAAGCGGTCGGGATGGGTCGGGCAGATCAGCCGGGGCGGCCGCGCCTGGATGTCGACCTTCAATTTATGGTGGGCGGCGACGCGGCCCACGTTCCCGGCGCGGTCGGCCGAAACGATATGGAAGAACCAGACGCCCTCGTCGGGGACCTCCACCCGGGCGTGATTGCCGTTGCAACGGGTGCCGCTGTAGGCCGTGGGCACGGTGTCGGGCTCGGCGTCCAAAAGCCAGTAATAATCGGCGATGCCGCTCAGGTCCTCGGGCGGATCCCAGACCATCTCCGCGATCTTCTGGCGGCTCCAGTCGTCCTGCTGGGGATGGGTCGTGCTGGTCACCCGGGGCGGCAGGGCCTCGGTGTCGACGCGCACCGCCACATGCGTGGCCTCGACTCCGACGTTGCCGGCGGCGTCCTTGCTGACGACGTGCAGGTGCCAAAGCCCGTCGGCGAGTCCGGTGAATTCCAGCGTGCGTTCGGAGGTGAAGGTGCCCCGTTCCGAGGAAGGGATCGAGGCGCGTTCCTTGTCCAGCAGGTACAAATAGCCGACCGTGCCGGACATGTCCTCCGGAGGGGTGATCTCGAACAGCACCCGGTTGGCCGAAACCCAGGTCCCGGCCGGATGCGTGGGCGAAACGACCTCGGGCGCCGCGGCCCAAGTGTCCACGCGCAGGCATCGGTGGGCGGCTTCGGTCCCCACGTTCCCCGCCGCGTCCACGCTCACCACATGGAACCACCAGACCCCGTCGGTCCGCCCCTCAAAGGAGACGCTGCGGTTGAGCGTGAAGGCGCCCGTCTCCGGCGTGGGCAGGGTCTCGGGGCGCTGGTCGAGGATATGGTAATACCCGGCGATCCCCGAAAGGTCGGCGGGTTCGCTCCACGTCAGCAACATCTGGGAGGTGTTGAACCAGCGCGCGGGATCGGGATGGCTGGGCGATTCGATCTCCGGCGGCTCGGCCCGGCGGTCAAGGCGCAACAGATAATGGGCCGCGTCCGTGCCCACATTGCCGGCGGCGTCGACGGTCACCGCGTGGAACCACCATTCCCCGTCCTCGGAGAGTTCCACCGAGGCCTTGGGCTCGCTGCACCAGGTCCCGGAATCGGCCGTGGGCACGCTGGAACGGCGCCGATCCAGCAGGGTGTAATAGCCGGCCACCCCCGACAGGTCGGGCGGGGCCTCGAGGGCCAGGGCGGCCTTGGTCTTGTTGGACCAGGCGTTCTCGGGATGGCTGGGCGAGGAAAGGCGCGGCGCCAGGGCCACGGTGTCGACGCGCAGGCGGCGGTGGTAGGCCTCGGCGCCGAGGTTCCCGGCGCGGTCTTCACAGCGCAGATGGAACCACCAGACCCCGTCCTCGAGCGGGCCGAAGGCGGCGGCGCGTTCCGTGGTGCTGCGCACCCCGTTCTGGCCCTCGACGGGCAGGGTGTCGGGCAGACGGTCCACGCACCAGTGGAAGCGCACCACCCCTTCCGGGGCGTTCCAACTGAACTGGCCCTCGTTGAGGCGGGACCACGCATCGTCCGGATGGCTGGCCGACGTCGCTTCGGCCGTCTCGGCGCCCCCGGTAGTGAAGGAAATTTCGCCGCTGAAACCGGCCTCGCTGAAATCGGGGCAGCGGGACACCAACTGCAGGCTGTAGCGGGTGCGGCTGCGGAGGTGCCCCAGCGCCACCCGGTGTTCGGTGACCGCGCCGGTGGAATGGACGCTTTCGGTCAAATGCTCGACGCCGTACTGGGCGCGGCTGTCGGCGGGTCGGTCGGTGCGCCAGGACACCACCGCCGAATGGCTGGTCACGTCGTGGACGCGGACCTCGGAAATCGCCGGAGGCGGGGTGTCGGCGAAGCGCGAACGGTAGATGCGGCCCCGGCCTTCGGTCCCCAAAAACAGGCGCCCATCGTAGGACGCGAGGGCGCGAATGCCCTCGTCCTCGAGGGTGGCCGCCAGCGTCCAGGCGGATCCGTCCAGGCTGCGGTAGAGCCGGCCGTTGTTGCCGGTGCCCAACCACAGCGAATGGGCGAAGGAATGCAGGCAGTAAAAGTTGGGATCGCGGGATTCGAAGACTTTTTCCCAGCGCAGGCCGTTGTCGGAGCGGAATACCGCCCCGCCGCTGGCCTTGCTGGTGGCGGCGTACAGGCAGCCCTCGTGCTCGACCAAGGCGCGCACAAAGGTCTGGCCGGAGTCGAAAGCCAGATGCCAATTGACGCCGTCGGCGCTGGCGTAGATGTGCCCGTTGGGGTAGCTGCCGATGAACAGCTCGCCGCGGAAAGCGCAGGCGGACGTCAGGGCCGATTCGGTGCCGCGGTGCACCAGGGACCAATGGGCCCCGGTGTAGCAGAACAATTTCCCGGAGGCCGAGGTGCCGGCGTACAGGCGCCCCTTGAACTCGCACAGGCAGTGGACGCGTTCCTCGCCCGTGGCGGTGGAAAGTTCCCAACTCGCGCCGTCGACGCTCTCGTAGATCGCGCCGTTGGCCGAGGTGCCCGCGTAAAGCTTGGGGACGCCCGCCCCGCCGAAAATGGCCGCGCAATAGACCTGGGGGGTGAAATCGAGCAGGCCGTCGGCCTCCTCAAGCTCGTCCTCTTCCCCGGCCCGCCGGGGCTTGCCCTTGCCGGCGCGGCTGACTTCGCCGCGGACCCAGGAGCCGTAATCGCCGCTATGGGAAACCACGCTGCCGTCGCGGTTGCTGACGCCCACGAGGCGCCCAAAAAAGGGCAGCATCCCGTTGACCACGCGCTGGTTCAGGTTTTCCCACACCACGTCAAAGGTGGCGGTGGCCGCGGCTTCCAGGTGCAGGCGGATCGCTTCCTTGGCGTTCTCCAGGGCTTCCGCGCGCGCGCGCCCGCGCGCCACGCAGCCCGGCAGTTCCGGGATACGGGCGAGGAACAGGCCGTCGTCCTTGGCCTCGAGCACCACCTTGAAGGGCAGGCTCAGTTCCTTATCGGGTTCCTGACGGGAAAAAAGACCGAACATTCACCATTCCGGCGAGGGAAAATTCCAGAAAGGCAGTTTACGGGCGTAAAAGTCCAGCGTCAAGGCGGGGGAAGGTCCGGCCCCGGGACAAAAAGAGAGCGCTTTTCGCCCGAAGGCAAAAAGCGCTCTCTTGGTTTCGGGGACGGAAGCCTTGCCCGGTTTAGGGCTTCCCCGGGCCGGACACCGGCGCCGCCTGGGTCGACGCCGCGGCGGGTGCGGCCTGCGGAATGACCATGATCGGCTGGGACTTCTGGCTCTCCTGGTACAGGTTCTCACCCTTGCGGGCCAGGGTGGAGACCGCGAAGTAGATTTTGTACCCGTTATACAGGCTCTTGACGTCCAGGCTGGTCGTGGTGATCGGCGCCTTGTTCAGGCGGGTCCACTGGCCGGAGTTCGGGTTGTAGGTCATGTACAGATTGTAGCCGTCCACCCGGCCGCTCTGGGGGTCCCAGGTGACGCGGGCCGACTTGCTCCCCGCCGTCGCCGTGACGTTCACCGGCGGATACAGGATCAGGCCCTTGAAGGGTTCCTGCCCCCGGATCCGGGGCTTGGCGCCAAAGGTGCCGGTCAGGGCGATCCGCTGCATATAGCCCAACTCCCCATAGGGGACCCAGGCGTAATCCAGGGTCAAATCCAAGCCCGGCAGGTGGGTGCCCAGTCCGCCGCCCAAGGTCATCCCGGCCTCGGCCCCCAATTCGGTCTGCGGAAAACGGTAACCGGCCCGCAGAATGCCGTAGGCATCGCCTAAATAACGGGTGTATTCGCCGCCCAGGTTCAATTGGGCTTCGTAATCCACCGGCGCGACCGGCAGGATCAAATCCGCGTCGAAACGCAGCTTGTCGTCGTTGATCGGTCCGGTGAAGGGCCCTTTGATGTCGTAGCCCACACCGAAACGCGCGTCCGTCGGCAAGGACGAACCGGCCTGGGGTGAAGTCCCGAAATTCTGCAAAGTGAAGCCGGCGCTCAAACCCGGGATCAGTTCGGGGCGCGTCAGCAAGCCGACGTCCCCCGCCACCCCCCAGCCTTCCGCGGTGTCGATCTTTTCGTCGATGACCTTGATCGTCGCGCCGACGGAATACAGCTTGGTGGCTTGCCAGGCGTAGCTCAGGCTGACCACGCTGGCGCCGGCGGTGTACATGTAGCCGTTGTCCGCGTACGCCTGGTCGTAGACGTTGGGATTGCCCGGCAGGGCCTGGGTCCTGAGGGTGTCATCGATGCCCACCAGGGTGTAGCCCAAGGCGACCGTGCCCCACCAGTCCAGCCCCAGCAGATCCGTGGGCACCGCCAGTCCCAAGTTCTCGTAGGCGATGCCGCCGAAGCTGTCGATATGCATGGCCTCCAGTTGCGAGGTCTCCAACGCGGTCAAACCGGCGGGATTGTAATAGATGGAGTTGACGTCGTCGGCGACGCCGGTGAAGGCCTCGCCCATGCCCGTCCCCCGGGCGCCCATGGGCAGTTCCAGATAGGGGGCGGCGACGGTGCCGGCCGCCCCATAGGCATGTCCCAAGGCCGGAGCCGCCGTCAAGGCCAACGCGAATAACAGGGATTTTTTCATGTCAGTTCCTCACCACTGCGACCCGGTAAAGATGGCCGTCAAGCACAAGGATATAAATGCCGGTGGTGACCTCCACCCCGTTGGCGTTCAATCCGTTCCATACATCGATCGCGGGATCCCCCGTGGTCGTGCCTTTGCGCACAAATTTGCCGATCATGTCGTACACCGTCCAGGTGCTTCCCGCGGTGACGTTGCCGAGATGGAAGACCTCCCCGCGATCAGGATAGAGCGGATTGGGCCAGAGCTTGGCGCCCGGGCTGGCGATCGTGGGGACCACGCTGAGGGTCTGCGTGGGCGTCCCGCTGGACGTCGGCGTGGGGCTGAACGTGAAGGTGAAGGTGGCCGGAACCGGGGTCAAGGTTTCCGTCGACGTCAGGGTCACCGTGGCCGTCTCCGTGGCGGTTTCGGTCGCCGTTTGGGTGGCCGTCGACGAATAGGTCGCCGTCACCGTCGCGCTCGAAGTGGGGCTAGTGCTCGATGTCGGAGTGGGGGAATCCGACGACGTCGCCGTGGCCGAAGGCGTCGGGCTGGTGGTCGCCGTCAAGGTCGGCGAACCGGTGGGCGTGCCCGTGGCTGTGGCGCTGGGCGTTTCCGTCGGCGTGTCCGAGGACGTCCCGGTGGGGCTATCGGAATACGTGGACGTCGGCGTCCAGGTCGCGGTGCCCGTGGGCGTGTTGGTGTCCGTGCCCGTCGGCAGGTCGCTGGGGGTGACGCTGGGCGTCGACGTCGACGTGGACGTATCGCTTTCCGTGAAGGTCGAGGTCGGCGTCCACGTGGCGGTCGGGCTCGGGCTGTTGGTTCCCGTGAACGTCCCCGTGGGGCTATTGGTCAAAGTGGGCGTGTACGTGGAAGTCGGACTGGGCGTCGGCGACGGGCTGAAGGTGAAACTCGGCGTCCCCGTGGGCGTCGGCGAACAAAGGCCCGAAGCGTTCAGCGGGCCGACCACATACGTCGTCGGAGAAACCGAGTAGTTCGCGATCAACGCTTCGTTCACCCCATAGGCGGTTCCGACCGCCGTGTCCAGCTTGTAGGTGCTTGCGTTGTAGCAAAAATATCCCTGCGAGCCTCCGCCAAAGGCCGTCGTCGATATCGAAAAGGGCAGGACCATGTAATAGAGAGTGCTGTAGCCCGAAGTTGCGGGATCGGCGTAGCTCGACAACGTCGCCGGTGTCAAATAAGCGTAGCTGGTGAAGGGACCACTCGCGGAGTAGGTGGAACGATAGATATGGTACCCGTAAATGGCATCGGTCCCCGTCGTGGTCGGGGTGGCCCAAGTCAGGGTCAGCGCGTTGCACCCCGTTGTCGCCGTGATCGAATTTACCTGGATCGGTGGATTGGGAACGTCCAAGCCTGAAGTATCCAGTTCCAGATTGTCGTAAAGGACTTCGAGCCCGTCCATATGCGACCCCAGGGTGCTACTCGTCATCGCCACCTGAGTCACAGCGTTAAAATTATATCCCAAATTTTGCGCGTAATTCAGCGACAAGAGCGCGTAATTCCATGTCGAAGACAGCGTAGCTGGAGCAATCATGTCTCCGTAAAACGGTGCTGGCGTCCCGGACATCATAAAGGTCCAGACTTGCCCCCCGCTGGAAAGCTGATAGCTAAAGCTGTAATAATCACCGCCCGTCCCGGCCAAAGTCGAATAACCTACCGCGAGACAATCGGCATTATAACCGCTGGCGCTCCAATTCTGTTGCGCGGAGGCAAGAGGCAGACTTAAGAAAAACTTATTGACGCCACCTAATGACCCGGTATCAGGTACAGAAAAATCGCCGAACCAATTACCTTCTATTGGCGCCACGCCGCCAGAATGGCTTTGAGCCGGCGCGAATGTAGCAGAATCGCCGCTTACAACGGTGCAGGTCCAACCTAATATATCCGTGGATTCGCCAGTACACGAGCTCGTATTACTTCCCTCGAAACCGTTCAACTCCACACCTGTGGGCACCCCACAGGTGGCGGCCTGCGCATAACGACCAGCAGCCGCCACGAGGGCGGCTACCAGAACGATCCTTCGAATCATGGACGCGCTCCTTGCTGCATGAAACCTAAAGAAAAAGCCCTCGCATGCGGCCGGGAGCGCCTAGTTCTCCGCCCCGATGCCTCACCCCAGAGGACTTTGGTTCGAGTTGGACGAGCCGGTCTGGGTGATCATGTAGTTCAGCATGTCCTCGAGGACATACTGCATGCGCACCGCAGCGTCGTACGCGTTGGCATAGGTCTCGGCCAGCGCCTCTTCGGTATCCAGGTTCACCGCGGATTCCGCGGCCTGTTGCTTTTGGGTCGCCGTCACCAGATTGGTGGCCTGGGTCTTGGCCTCGGTCATGGACGTCACCGAAGCGCTCAAAAAGCTGGTCAACTGGGAATACAGTTTGGTCGCGTTGCTGTCGGGTTCCAGGTTCAACACTGAGGTCAAATTGCCGCTGACGTCCTGGATGTAAGGCGTCGTGACCGGCGCCGTCGCCGTCGCGCCGTTGTTCACGTTCGTGAACTCCACCTCCTGGGTGGCGGTGCTGTAATAGGCCTGCAAGGACAGGCCATTGGCGGCTGAGGCGTTGTTGATTGCGCGAATCAACTGGGAAATCGTCATCGTCGAAGTCCACGCCACGGTCGCGGCGGGATCGTTATCCAACTCGATGACGCCCGAAGTCGACGGCTGCGTAAACATATTCAGGCTGGCCAGCGTCGTCGCGGAGGTGACCTTGTTCAACCCGGTCACCGGCGAATTGTTGATCGGCGAAGAGCTCTGCATGTACCCATCCAGGTACAAGACCTGGCTGAGATTGCCCGAGGCGTCATAGGCCGTCAAAGGGGCGTCGGAATAAATGTGCACATATTGGCCGTTGGCGTCCTGGGACAGCACCGCATAAATCGCCCCGCCGCCGTCGGTGTTGATCTGTTGGACGATCTGGTTCAGCGTCATGGAATTGTTCCACGTGACATCCACCGCGTTGCCGCCCGCGCTCAACACCAGCGTGCCGCTAGCCGTCGGATTCGTCGCGAACACCCCCAGCGCCGCCTGACTGGCGAGGGACTTGGTCGGGTCGATCGCGGTTCCCGAAGTCAACTGGATACCCCCTTCACCCGGGGTAATATTTACCGTCTCCAACTCGTCGTACATGTTCAACCCGCTCAGCATCGCCGACTGAACGGTCGCCAAGTCGCCCTTATTGGCGGTGTCGTTCGTGGCCGCCAAGGCGTCAGGATCGTTGAGCAGGGCCGGGTTCAAGGCCATGTCCGACGCCTTGCTCCCGATGAACACCGGAACCGCCACCTGGCCGGGCGCGGTATAGGCCTCGTTGATTTCGTTGGACGTGGTGATGATGCCCGAAGCCATCTGGTCCAGGGTCAGGCGGGCGGTCTGGATATCGGTGTTGCCCTCGTACAGCAGGGCCCCCAGGGTACCGTTGGTGAAATCGGCCGTGACGTCCGCCATCTGGTTGGTGCCGGTGGTGGAGACGTAGCCGATGTCGCTCATGCCGGGAATGGTCGTGGAGGGAATGACCCCCAAATGGTAGGCCGAAGTCCCGTCGACGAGGGGACCGCCGTTGAAGGTCACCGTCATCGCGCCGTTGGTCTGCGGGGCCACGCTGGCTCCGGTCAAGCCGCAGAGCGTCTCGATGTCCGACTCGCGCTGGTCGATCAGGGTCGAGGTCTGGGCGCTCTGCTGGCCGCCCAGCGAGACGATCTGCTTGTTCAAGGACAGGATCGAATCCTCAAGGCTGTTGATCTGCGTGACCGTGCTGGCGACCTGGGTGTTGACGTTTTCCTGGAGTTCATAAAGCTGGTTGGAATCGGTGTTGAACATCTTGGCCAGGGCCTGCAGGTCGTCGAGGACCGTCCCCTTGGCCGCAGCCACCTGCGCCGTCGTCGAGGTCGCGGATGCCGCCACCGTGGCCAGATTGCTCCAAGCCGTGGACAAGGTGCTGATGGCCCCGGACAATCCGTCGGTCGCCGAGGAATCCGCGACTTCCGGCAGGATGCTCGCGATCTGGTTGAGCGAAGCCAAGCGGGTCGTGTCGAAATTCTGGTCCGCCAACTGGCTGTAAAGCTGGTTGTAAAGGAATATGTCCCGCGTGCTTCCGACGCCGAGCACGCTGACGCCGGAAAGATTCGGCAGGGCCGCCAAATTCGTCACTTCGTCGGTGTAACCCGTGGTGTCGACGTTGGCGATATTCTCGGAAATGACGTCCTGGGCGTACGTAAAGGACGTCAGGGCCGAGTTCAAGGTCGAGATCGCGCTAAAGAGCGACATAGATAAGCCTCGTTAAGAGACGAGGTCCAGGCGGGGAGCGGCGGGGGCTTTGGGGGCCTCGCGCCGGCGGAGCCCAATGCGCGCCAACTGGGCGCGCATCCGGGTCCACTTCAAATTGGAATTGTTGGCTAAAGCCAGCGAGCGCAGCTTCCGCAGAATTTCGCGTCGTTGCGCCTCGTCCGTCGAAGGCAAGCCCGATTTCAGGCAGGCCATAAGACGGGCGATAGCCGCTTCCTGATGCTCGATGCGCCCGGGGATCGCCGGGTCTTTGAGTTCCCGCACCGAATCGGAGGCATCCCGCAGGGCGTCCAACCATTCCCGGTATTCCGCCACGGAACCCTCAGTTTTCAGTCAGGAGTTTTTCAGCCAATTTCGCGTTCGCGGCGCCGCCATCGACGCCTTGGAGTGAGGCCGCCGCCGCTTGGACCGCATTGGGCCGCACTTCCGGTTCGGACTGCAGGGCCGCCACCACTTCCGCCTTGCTCAAACCGGCGATGTTCCCTTGCGCGGCTTTGGCCACGGGCGCCGCAGGAGCGATTTGATCCGTGGTGGGTTGGGGTTTCGCCTGGGCCTGCACCTGCGCGGTGTTGGCGACCGCGGAAGCGGACGCAACGGCCCCAACGACCGCCGCCTGGGCGGCGGAGGTTCCAGCGATCCGCTGTTCGTCGACCGCAGGACTGAGGCCTTTCAAATGCAACGAAGTCGGCGTCGCGCTCCCGACCACCGGAGAACCGGCGGCTTCCTTGCCCGAAGCTTTCGGCGCGACCGGCGAAACCACGTTGGCCAACTGATTGTCGGAAAGCGCCGTCGCCTGATCCGGGGCCGAAGTGGCATGCGCTTGGGGCTGGGCGACCGGCCCTGCGCTCGGTTGCACGGCCTGCTGGGCCGCCACCGCCAAAGGACCGCCTTGGTTCGCGCTGTTGGCCTGGGCCGGAACCGTTGCGCTAGCCGGGACGCTCGCCGGGGGAGGACTTGTTTGGGTTTGGGAAGCAGTTTGAATCTGGGATTGCGCTTGAAGGTAGGCCGTCGCCCCCTGGGTCGCCGCGCTTTGCGCACCGGCGGCTCCGTAGGCGGACGACTTGCGCGAAGCTTCGACCGAATCTTTGCTTAGCTCAACCGAATCCGGCGCCTGCTGAAATCCGTTCGCCGCCGTCGATGCGGACGCCTTGGAACGCTGAGACTGCGCCGGGGACGCGGAATGGACCGCTCCTGCCGCCAGCAACGCCTCAAGTTCGTTGGGACCTTGTACCATGATTCCCTCCAGAGGAGTCTTACACTCCCCCCTAGATCGTCCGGCGGGACCCCGAATTTAGCGTCTTGACACGCTTTCGGGCAAAATCGCGTTCCGATATGAAAAAATTCTAGGCTTGAACGTCCTTGACTTGGCCATGCGCAGCGGCTTGCCGGGCGGCCTGCTCTTGGAGCGTGCGGCCCAACTGCTCCACCAGAAGCTTCGACAAGCCGATCCCCCCGGCGTTGGCCATGTGTTTGGCCAGCTCGTCGTCCCGCATTTCCGTGAAAATCTCTTCCCCCTGGGAATGGCCGCCCATAAAGGTCGTTTTGAGCCCGGATTCACGCCCGACTTTCATCATATAGGACAAAAACAGGCTTTCGAAATCCTGGCTCACCTTGCGGAGCTTCGCCATCTCCCGCGGATCCACCTTGGCGCCGGCGCCTTGGACCGCCTGCGCGTCGTTGGAAAGGCGCTGGGCCTCGTTGGCCGACTGGGCGGTCTCCAGACGCGACATCACCTGCTGGCTGATGTCGGTGGACTGGGCGTCCGACGAAGGGATCGGTCCGATACCCCGGCTCACAGAATCTCCAGATCCCCGTGCAGGGCCCCGGCCTCCTTGATGGCCTGAAGAATCGAGATCAAATCGCGGGGGGTCGCCCCAATGGCGTTCAAAGCCGAAACCAAATCCTGGACCGTCGCCGTCTCGGGCATCGTGACCAGGTTGCCGCCGCCGCCGCTGACGTTGATGTTCTGGTTGTTGAAGTACAACGCCGAGCTTCCCGGCTGGAACCAGGCCGGCTCCGCCACCTGATTGGTGACCTTGACGTTGACGTTCAAGTTGCCGTGGGCGATCGCGCAGGTGTCGATGGCGACCTTGAAGCCGATCACCACGGTCCCGGTGCGTTCGTTGACCACCACCCGGTCCGCGCGCTCCTCGATGTTGAACTCGACCTGTTCCACCGCGGCCATGAATTCGACCGGATAATCCCGGAAGTCCGGCGGAATCTGCACGTCCACCGTGCCCGCGTCCTTCGCCGCGGCGATGGCCTTGTAGTCGTCTTTCAGCTTGCCAAAAGTCTGGTTGATCGCCATCGCCATCCGCGCGGCGGAGCTGAGATCCGGGGTCCGCAAAACGTATTGGATATGGAAATCCTCGCCGACGACCGTCGCCGGAACCTCGTTTTCGATCAAGCCGCCGCTGGGAACCCGGCCCGAAGCCCGGTATCCTTGGGCCGAAATCAGTCCGCCGATGCGTCCGCCCATCTGCTCGCCCACGGACACCGCGCCCTGCGCCACCGCGTAGACCTTGCCGTCGGCGCCCTTCAAGGGAACCTGCATGAGCGTCCCACCCGCCAGACTGGTGCAATCCCCCACCGAAGAAACCAGCACGTCGATGGCGTCGCCGTTCTTAAGGTAGGGCTTCAACCGCGCCGTCACCATCACCACGGCGATATTGCGGCTCTGCAGCTTCGAATCGCTGCTCAGGCCGTAATAGGCCAAAAGGTTCTTCAAGGCTTGTTGGGCGAACAGCGTCTGGGTGGTGTCCCCGGTGCTGTTCAGACCCACCACCAGGCCCAGGCCGGAAAGCTGGTTATCGCGCTGCCCAACCGGACGGGCGACGTTGCGAACAGCCACGATCCCGGCGCTCAACTGGGCCGCGACCAACACGGCGGCGATGGCGAAGACGAGACGTTTCATGGCACCCTTTGAAGGAGACGCTTAAAAGGTCGAATCCGTGAGTCGCAACGGCCCTAGAAGATTCCGAGCCAGTCGACCAGGCGGGTAAAGAACCCCGGATGCGATTTTTCGCTCAGCGGCCCGTGGCCGTCGTAAGTGATCTGTTCGTCGGAAACCATCGCCGAACTCACGGAGTTCGTCGCGTCGACGTCCTTGGGACGAATCACGCCCTTGAAATAAATCTGCTGCTTTTCGTCGTTGATCTTGACCGAACGCTGGCCCTGGATCACCAGGTTGCCGCTGTCGAGCACCGAAATGACCCGGGCGCTGATCGTCGTGACCAGGGTTCCGGTGTTGGCGTTGGTCCCGCCGCCGGCGAAGGACTCTTCCCCGCCCGCGCCGTAGCTGTTGATCGGCATGGATGTCCCGGAAAAGCTGCCCTGCCCTGCCGTGCCAGCCACCGTCGCCGACTTATTGGTGCTGACATTGCTGCTTTGGCTGCCGCTTACCGACTCGTTGATGCGCACGGTCACGATATCGCCGACCTTCAAAGCGCGATTGTCGCTCATGCCGTTGGAGGAATTGCCGAAATCCGAGCTCCCGCCCGGCCACAGCGAATCCGCCTTGGCGCCGCAGGCGGCAAGCGCCGCCGTAAACACACCCGCCGCAATCCACGATTTGGCTTTCATGACACTCCTTATCGCGTGAAGCTTCACCAAGCGTTCTCGACCGCCATGTCCATATCCACGCACTTGCCCTGGACTTGGCGTCCCGAATCCTGAACCTGCAACGGAACCCCGTCGCCCACCCTCGCGTCCCTTAAAGCCTTGGCCGAGGTGACGATCTCGATCGCTCCGCTGCGCACCACTAGCTTGACCACATCCCCGTTGTGGATCGCCAAAGGCAAATCCACCAAATCCATGCTCAACAGGGTCGCAGGCGGGATATAAGTCCGGGCCACTTTGCCCTGGACGTCCGCCATATCCCCGAACCCGTCCTTGAAGAACGTGGCGTCCACGTCCCTGGCCGTGAGATCCTGCGGCCCCAGCGTCTCGCCCCTGTTCACCGCCCGCGTCGTGAACAGGCGCGTTTCCTGTTTATGGACCAAAAAGCTCACCGGCACCGTGGAAACCAGCTGTTCTTCCCCGTCGCCCTGGCTCTGCAGGATTTCCACCCGCAATTCCACATATCCGCGCAGGGGGTGATCGTCCGGCGGATGAATCCGCAAGCGCAAGGGCGCGTCGTAAAAGCGCTGCTCCAGCACCTTGCCCTGCCGTTCGATCCGAACGCCAGCGACCCCGCTCAGCCGCGTTTCCAGATAACTTTCGGCGAAGCGTTCCACATCGGCGCCCGCCACGCGCTGAGCCGGGACCGCCACCTTGATCAAGCGCCCGTCCCCGGCCAAGGAAAACGCCCCGCCCGAAGCCTTCTTCAACTTCAGGGCGACGAGTTGGGGATCCACCGTCGCCGTGGTCCCCGGCCCGCCGGAGGGTTTGACCGCTTCGGAGGCCACCACCAAGGGCAGCTTGCCTTCGATAAGGTCGCCCAAATAAATATTGGGTCCGTGAGCGGTCGGGCTCACTTTTAGGGACACCGTTCCCGAAACCGGTTCCGCTTCGGCCGGAACGACGGCCTTTTTCTGCATCTGCACCAAACCCGACAAAGCCGTGCCGCTTACGGGCTCCGCATCCGGGGTTGGAGCCGCCTGCTTCTCCGCCAACGAAGTGAGTTCGCTTTCCGGAGACCGCGTCGCCGAAGCGTCCGCCCCCGCCGTACGGGTGGCTGGGGCTTGGGCCGAAGGCGAAAGCCCCGCCAGCTGTTCCAATCTTAGCAGGCTATCCGAAGGGGCCCCTCCGGCGTCTTCCGCGGAAAGCGGCGCGGCCAAAAGCAGGCCAAGGATCAATGCGACCGCGCCTTCTCTCATGCCTCTTAGCCGGCGTAACGCATGTTGTTGGCTTCGCTCAACATGGTGTCCGAAGCCGTGATCACCTTGGTGTTGGATTCGTAGGCGCGCTGCGAGGTGATCATGTTCACCATTTCGGTCACGACCGAAACGTTGCTCTGCTCCAAAGCGCCCTGCTGGATCGTGCCGAGCACGCCCACGCCCGGCTGGGCCACATTGACCGCGCCCGAGGCGTCGGTCACCTGAAACAGGTTCTGCCCTTCGCTCTGCAGGCCCGACGGATTCAGGAAACTCGCCAATTGAATCTGGCCGACCACCTGGTTGCTTCCGCTGGCCAAGGTGATCTGGACTTGGCCCGTCGAGGTGACGACCACGCCCGTGGCGTTGCCGGGGATGGTCACCGGCGGTTCCAGGGGATAGCCGTCCGACGTCACCACGCGCCCGTTGCCGTCCATCGAGAAATTGCCGGCGCGCGTGTAGCGCAGGCTGCCATCGGGCATAGAAATCTGGAAAAAGCCGGTCCCGTTGATGCACAGGTCCAGGCTATTGTTCGTCACGCTGATCGTGCCCTCGGTGAAATTCTTCATGGTGTCGGCGGTACGCACACCATGCCCGACTTCAAGGCCCAACGGCAACTGCTGGCCGAGGTTATCGACCGTGCCGGCGCGATGCAGCTGTTCGTAAAGAAGATCCTCGAAATCCGCGCGCGAAGCCTTGAAGCCCGTGGTGTCGACGTTGGCCAGGTTGTTGGCCAGCACGTCCATCTTCATCTGCTCGGCGCCCAGGCCGGAAGCCGCAGTCCAAAGAGCTCGCATCATGTCCGCACCTCTTTAAAAATCCGTCACCGCCGCGGCGAAAGGGCCGCGGAACGATCCGTCGACTACGCCGAAGGTGTCCCCACCGACGTCATCAATTGGTTCAGGCTTTCATCCTGCGTGTTGATCGTCTTGGTGTTCGCCTCATAGGCGCGCATCAGCGAGATCATATGCACCATCTCGGTGACGACCTGCACGTTGGAATCTTCCAGGTAGCCCTGCATGACGTGCACGTTGTCCGCCAGTTTCTCGTTTTCCACCGGCTCAATATCGGCCTGGTTGCGCACGTAAAGATTCTCGCCGAGCTTGTCAAAACGCGAAGCGTCGTACGGCGCGATCGCCAAATTCCCGATCTCGTTGCCGTCGAGTTTGACGCTGCCATCGCGCCCGAACACCACTTCGTTGCCGTCGAGCACGACCGGCTGCCCGCTCTTGGCCATCACCAAGTCGCCGTCCTGCGTGCACAGGCGCTTTTCGGCGTCGATCGTGAAATTGCCGGCCCGCGTGTAGGCGGTGCTCCCGTCGGCGCGTTGCACGGTGAACAACGCGTCGCCTTCGAGCGCCAAATCCAGCTTCTCCCCCGTCGAGCGAAGGTTCCCTTCGCTGAACTGGGTGACCGTTCCGACCGCCTTGACGCCTTGCCCGACGATACCGATCGGCCGGGCCGGAACCCCGGTCTGGACGATAGGGGGAGTCATCGCCGCGGCCAGGTTGGTCGGCTGGTCCATGCGATCATGGATGCGCGCCAAAAGGCGGTTGGGGAAGGCTTCAAAGACCGGCGCGTCCTTTTTGTAGCCGACCGTGGTGGAATTGGCGATGTTGTTCGCCACCACGTCCTGCTCCAACATTTCCGCGTTCAGTCCCGAAGCCGCGGTATATAAGCCTCTCAGCATCTCTCGCTCCCGGAGTCTACTTGCTCAGAGGGGCCGGCGGGTTCTGGGGCAGATCCGCCGCAGGATGGCTCAACAAGCTCCATTCCTGCGAAGGCCGCGATTCGACCGGCGGATTGTCGTTGGACACCGACGTCAGCACGAAGAAGTACCGGCGGTTCAGGTCCAAGCCTTGCACCAGGTAGCTCGAGCTGCTGATGATCGAGTCGTTGACCTTGCGATAGCCGGTCCCCGAAGTCTCGGACATATACAGGTTGTAACCCTTGACGTTGCCCGTGATGGCGGGCCAGCCGCTCACCGCGATTTCGCCCGCTGCCGGAGTGTTGTCGGGATGGACCGTCGTGCCCACGCCCGGAGCCGTAGGAATCTGCGGCGATGGCACCGTGGAAACTTCGCTGGAGTAGTTGGACTCCACCGCAGGCCAGCTGTTGTTGACGGAAGTGACCACGAAGAAGTACCGCTGTCCGTTGGTCAAGCCGTCGATGACCACTTTGTTCTCTTTCATGCGCTTCTGGACGGCCACATAGCTGGAGCCCGAAGCCTTGCTCATGTAGACCGTGTAGCCCGTCACATGCGGATCGGGGTTGGCGTCCCACTGCAGTTGCACGCTGTTGTTGCCGGGGCGGGCGACCACATTCGTGGGCGGATTGACCAGGGCGACCACGCGGGGACGTTCCCCAGGCCCGCCGAAGTCAAAGTGCACGGACAGACGGTGGGAATCGCCCAGGTAATCGGCGTGCCCCATATAGGCGTAATCGACTCCGTACCAGCTTTCTTTGTACGACACGCCGCCCGTGAACTGGTCCGGGGTCGTGGCGAATCCGGTATAACCGGCGCGCAAGCCCAGGTGGTTGTTGAAGAACCAGCCTTCGATACCGACGTGGGGGCGGTACTCGTCCGGAGCCAAGCTGTCGATGGTGTCGCCGGAGGCGTCCGTCAAGGGGGTGTTCAAAGGCTCGCCGGCGATATTCATGTCGTTGAAGAAGCTGAAATCGCACGTAAAGACCAGGTTCTCTTCAGGGTAATAGGCCGTACCGACCTGGAGCAGAAGCGGAACCGTCTCTTCGACGCCGCTCTGCCAATGCAGAGTGGTATCGACGTCCTGGGCCATAAAGCCGAAATTCAGTTTTTTGCCCCAGGTCGGAAGCGGAATCTGGTACAGGGCGCCCAAGTCCATGCCCACGCCATAGGCCGTGGCATAGATGGTCTGGCCGCTGTCGAGCTGAGCCGACGCCGTGGAAGAATAATCCAAGTATTTCAAGTTCACGCCGACGCTGACCGTCTTTTCGGCGTTCAAGGCCGTGGCAAAGCTCAATAAGAAGGTGTATTCCGAAGCGTCCGTTTCGGAATCGCCGGTGTTGTGGTAAAGGTCCACCAGCGTGTAGCCCAAGGCCGTATCATCAAAGAAAGGGCTCTCAAAGGCCGTGGAATAGTAATCCTCTTTGCCGTTGAGCAAAGGAGCGTACATTCCGCTGATTTCCATCCGCTGATTCTGGACCAAACCGGCCGGATTCCACCAGGCGCCTTCCGCGCCTTGGGCGACGGCGACATAAGCTCCGCCCATACCCATGGCCTGAGTGCCGACACCCAAAACTCCGCCCTTATCGAACGCCGCTTGCGCCTGCGGCGCCAACCCAAAGGCCAACGCGCTCAGCACGGCAGCCATGATAGTACGACGCATCATTACACCTCCCCGCAAATATTCCGATAAACGAAACCCGTCCGGAACCGACATGAGGCCCCCTGAAAACACCCCCCGCATCCTCATCGGTAAGACGGGCTCAAAGGAGAACCGTCGAGCGTGACGGCCGAATTCTCGATGAACTGTTCCCTGCTGATCAGGCCGCGCGTCAGGCTGATCGCGGCCGAAGCCGGCGCGACGATCCGGAATTCGCGGTTCCCGTAGGTCGCGTGCACTTCATAGCGCGCCACCGACTCGCCCACATCGGACGCGGCCACACGCACTACGTCGGCCATATCCTTAAGGATTTGCCGGGGTTGGTCCGCCTGCGAGGCGAAACGCACCTGGAAGACGCGCTTGCCATCGTCCCCGGTCACCATTTCACTCTTGGGGAAAGGCACATCGTTGACGCGGGGATAATCGAAGCTTCCCGCGGCGGCCTTGGCCTCGGCGTAGGGCGTCACCGGGGCCGGCTCAGCCGGCGCCTTGGCGATCGCAGGCAAATCCTGGTTGGAGGCCTTCTTGTTCAGGACGTTTTGGAGCTCTTTAAGCGAAGCGCTGCGGACCTCCTGGTCTTTGGCTTCGTCCCGGCTGTCCTGGTCGTTGATCAAGGAGCGCAACTTGTCGATTTCTTCGTGGTGGACCGGCGCTTCCCTCGGCGTATAAATCTTGAGGGTCTGCACCGCCGTCGACGAGGACGAACCGGAGTGATCGGTCGCCGTCAGCAAGAAGGTGTACTCCCCGTCCGGCAGGGGCCGATACTGGCGGTCTTCGCCGCCCCAGACGATCTGGGCGGGAACATCGCCGCGGTCCTGATAAGTCTTCACCACTTGGTTGTTCCGGTCAATCACGGAAAGCGTCCAGCGGTCGATCCCATTGGGGCTGGCGGCGCTGAGGGTGAAGGTCGCCGTCTCGCCGCGTTTGGGGGCGAAGATCGGCGGATCCAAGGTCACGCTGACTTCGGGCAGGACCGGCGTCTTCACCAAGCCGCCCCAACGGAAGCTGACCGAGAACCAGTTCATCGCCGTATCGTCGTTTTCCGCCGGGAACATATAGGCGTAATCCAAGCCCAATCCGTTCTTTTCAGGCTTGTCCGCCGTCCGGAAGCTGATGCCGACGGTCGGCCGGCTCAACTGGCGATTGAAGTACACTTCGTAACCCGCGCGCGGCGCCAAGCGATGCTTAAAGAACCACATTTCACCGCCCAGGTTCACCCGATAATCCTGGTTTTCATCGAACTCGGAATCGTTGATATAGGTCAAGTCCGTCGTCAAATTCAATTCCGAATGTTCGAAGAACTCGGCGGATTCCCAGGCCAAGCCCATGGTGGCGATCGTGGGCAGGCTGACTTCGCGGCCGGAGCTGGACGAATCCGAGCCGGTTCCGGCGAAGCGCACCTGACCGGCGATATCCGTCAGGTCCACACCGATGGACAATTGACGGCCCCAGGTCTGCAACTGATAGCGGTACATGAAACCGAGATCGACGCCGTAGCCGGAGACGTTGTCCAGCAGTTGGTTGTCCGCCGAGTAATCCCCGTCATTGAAGAAGTACTTGACGTTGATGCCCATGGCCAGGTTGTTGTCCGGCGTCAAGGGCGTCGCGAACGTGAAGACCATCGTGTCTTCTTGGAACGCCGGATTGATGTACTTGCGGTACAGATCCTTTAAATACGCCTGCAGGGTCGTGTCGTCGAGATCGAAATAGGAAACTTTGTATCCCTGCACGCCCGGAACGGTGACCAAAGGCGCCGACGGCGCCGGGAAATTCGTCCCCCCGCTGTAGGTGCCCGCGATGACGTCCGGAATCGCGCCGGTCGGGTGGTAGGGGCGGTCGTAAGAAAGCGCGAAATTCATGCGATTTTGAAGCATGTAATTCGCCGCAAAGAACCCGGTATACAGTTCGTCGTTGATCCGGTCTCCGCCCATCCATTGGATTTCATTCTTTTCGGTCTGGACTAGGCCGGAGGGATTCCACCACGTCGCCGACACGTCGTCCGCCAAGCCGACAAAGGCTTCGCCCATGCCCAAGGCGCGCGCACCCATCCCGATGGAACCGGGATACGCGAAATTATTGGCAGGCGGAGCCGGCACCGTCCCCCAGGTTGACTGGTTGCCGAACAAGGCGTTCGCCAGATCCTCTTCATTGGAGGTATTGACAGTCGTGTTGGCGTGCAGCAGAACCGCAGCCACAGCCACCATCGCCGCAGCGACGACGCTGCGTTTCACAAACGCTCGGATGGAATGAAGGCCTCTCAACTGGCTCCCCATAATCTGGCAGATACCCCCAACGCCCGAAGGCGCCGAAAAATGCGGATATCTGGAAACTTTTTCCGGCAATGATTGAATGGTGGAACAGTGTTGTAATTTTATCGGAGAGAATAACATAGCCGGGAAAACTCTGTCAACGTGGACTTTTTAACAGGTTTTACACCCTGCTTACACAAGTCTGTCGTTTTCAGAGAAACCCTGCCCTGCCGTTTCACTTCGTAAAACTACTCGACGGTATGAATTTTCACCAAGTCCCCGGCGCCGTCCCGGCTTAAGGCCCGACCGACCACTACGGCCACCCGGTCCCCGATGCGCACTTTCTTTTCTTTTTTCAAATTCCGACAAGCTTGGGAAATCAGCGAATCCAAGCTTCCCTTGCCGCCGATCCGATACGCCCGAACGCCCCAATACAGCCCCATCCGGGTCAAGGTTCCCGCATCGGGACTGAACGCGTAAACCGGGAGCCCCGGTCGAAAGGCGGCCGTAAACCGGGCCGTACGCCCGCTCAAGGTCAGGCAGAGCACCGCGGCCAGCTTCAGATCTTCGCTCAGGGCCCGCGCCGCGAAGCTCAAGGCCTCTTCGGGATCCCGCTGGCGCTGCGCGTGATCGGCCCAGCGATGCCTGAGGGCGTCCGCATAGGCCGGCGAAGCCTCGGTCGTTTCGCAAATGTGCGCCATCATGGCGCAGGCCTCCACCGGATGCTTGCCCGCGGCGGTCTCGCCGGAGAGCATGACGGCGTCGGTCCCGTCCAAAATCGCGTTGGCGACGTCGGAAACCTCCGCCCGCGTCGGCGTGGCTTCTTCGGTCATGCTTTCGAGCATCTGGGTGGCCGTGATGACCAGGGCCTTGTGCCGGTTGGCCAAAGCGATCAGGGTTTTTTGGATGCGCGGCACTTCGGCCAAATCCAATTCCACTCCCAGGTCGCCCCGCGCCACCATGACGCCGTCGGCCACGGCCACGATCGCGTCCAAGCGTTCCACGGCCTCGGGCTTTTCGATCTTGGCGATGACCGGAGTCGTCCGCCCACGGCGCCGGATAAAAGCCCGGACCTTCTCCACGTCGGAAGGCTGGCGCACGAAACTGAGGGCGACATAGTCGACGCCCAACGCGAGGCCGAACGCGAGGTCATCGTAGTCCTTGCGGGTCACCGAAGGCGTGGAAAGGGCCACGCCCGGCAGGTTCATGCCTTTGTGGTCCTTAAGCGACCCGCCGACCTCGACCTGGGCCAGCACTTCGCCCTTGGCCGAGCTCAGCACCCTCAGCCGCAGTTTGCCGTCGTCCAACAGGATGGGATCGCCCTTGCGGCAGTCCTTGGCCAAGGCCGCGTAGCTGGTGGATATCCGTTCGGCGTTGCCTTCGACCTCGTCGGTCACGATGCGCAAACGCGCTCCGGGTTTCAAGGCGACCGCCCCGCCGACCATCTTGCCGACGCGAATCTTGGGCCCCTGGAGATCTTGGAGGATCGCCAAGTGCTTCCCCGCCCGTAGCGCGGCCGCCCTCAAAGCCTTGACGCAGGCGGCATGCTCGGCGTGCGTGCCGTGGCTCATGTTCAGGCGGGCCACATCCATGCCGCCGGAAATCAGGCGGTCCAGGACCTTGGGGTCCCGCGTGCTCGGACCCATGGTGCAGACGATGCGGGTGCGCCGGGCCATGGCTACAGGTTCCCGATCACGGCGTCGGCGAACTGCGAGCACCGGACTTCCTTTGGATTTTCCATGCCGCGCGCCAAGTCGTAGGTCACGGTCTTTTGGGCGAGCGTACGGTCGATGCCGGCGACGATGCTTTGGGCCGCCTCGTCCCAACCCATGTGCTCGAACATCATGACGCCGGAGAGCACCACCGAGGAGGGATTCACCTTGTCCTGCCCCGCGTATTTCGGCGCGGTTCCGTGGGTCGCTTCAAAGACCGCCGCCGCGTCGCCGATGTTGGCCCCGGGCGCCATTCCCAGACCGCCGACCTGGGCGGCGCAAGCGTCCGACAGGTAGTCCCCGTTCAGGTTGGGGGTGGCGATGACGTCGTATTCCTTGGCGCGCAGCAGCAGCTGTTGGAACATGTTGTCGGCGATGACGTCCTGCACCAGCAGCTTGCCCTGGGGCACCTTGCCGCCGTGCTGTTTGACGACCTCGTCCCAGGTCACGACCTGGTCCCGGAACTCCTCGACGGCCACCTGGTAGCCCCAATCCTTGAAGGCGCCCTCGGTGAACTTCATGATGTTGCCTTTGTGCACCAGGCTGACGTTGCGCCGTCCCTTGGCCAGGGCGAAGCGGATGGCCCGACGGACCAGGCGTTTGGAGCCGAATTCGCTCATGGGTTTGATGCCGATGCCCGATTGCGGGCGGATATTCTTGCCCATGTCCTTGGTGAGGAAGCTCCAGACCTTTTCGGCCTCCGGCGTCCCCGCCTTCCATTCGATCCCGGAATACACGTCTTCGGTGTTTTCACGGAAGATCACCACATCGAGGTCCTGGGGCTTCTTGACCGGACAGTCGACGCCCTGGAACCAGCGCACCGGACGCACGCAGGCGTAAAGGTCGAGCTCCTGGCGCAGGGTGACGTTCAGGCTGCGGATACCGCCGCCCACCGGGGTCGTCAGGGGGCCTTTGATGCCCACGACAAAGGAACGAAACGCCTCCAAGGTGGCCGCAGGCAGCCATTCGCCGGTGGCCTTGAAGGCCTTCTCCCCCGCGAGCACCTCCATCCAATGAATCCGGCGCTTGCCCTGGTACGCCTTGGCCACCGCCGCGTCGAAAATGCGGACGCTCGCCGCCCAAATGTCCGGTCCGGTCCCGTCCCCCTCGATAAACGGGAGTATGGGTTCGTCCGGAACGCTCAAGTGGGCGTCTTTGACGGTGATGCGGGACCCGCCTTTGGGGACCTCGTAGTTCCATGCGGCTGCCATAAGCCTGTTTCCCTGAGAACGATTGTGTGCGGATGCTGGGGCCGGCGCCGCCCTGATCGATACCCTCTTGAACGAACCCAAACGACCCGGCCGGGCGGCCCAATAGACTTCCGACATGACACGCCCCGGTTCTGGAGGAACCGGGGCGTAGCTTTTATTGCTGGTAGGGAATCTTTTCCTGTTCCTGCTTGAGCCGATACTGCTCGTCTTCGGGTTCGGCCAAGCCATGCGGTCCGGTGCGCACTTGGCGGTAGGCCAAATGGCTGTGCTTACGCCCGTCCGTGGCGATTCTCATTTTTTCTTCGCAGGTGACCGCGACGCCGGGAACATCGCTGAAATCACGCAAGGCCATGCGGTAGGTTTGCAGGGCTTCCAGCCATTTTTCATCCGACAGGTACAAATCGCCGATGCGCAAACGCGCCTGCGCCCGGAGGGACTCCGGAACTTCCGGGTCCCGCACCAGATTATTGTAGACCCGGATCGCCGGCTCGAGGTCGCCGCGGTGGGAATGCGTCTCCGCAAGATAAAAAGCGCTGGTCCAGGCCCAGCTGGTTTCCGGATAAAGGCGGATAATGTCCCGATAAATGCGCTCGGCCGCGTCCCATTTCCGGCGATCCCGGTAGAGGTTCCCCAGATGCACGTAGGCCTGAAGGCGATACTCGCTGCGCGGGTTGTTTTCGATGATATCCCGCAGGGTGAACACCGCCTCGTTCGCCTGGCCGCTCTTGAGTTGGCACAGGCCGATGCGGAATTTTGCGGCGTTGGAGTAGGTGGAATGGGGCGCATCTTTGAGCACCGCTTCGTAGCTCTTCAACGCCGGGTAATACAGTTCCTGATGTTCCAAGGCCAGGCCGTTGAGGTATTCCACCCAGAACAATTTACGTTTGGGGAAGCGTTCCAGGATCGCGGAAGTCGTCTTACCGCAGGTTTCGTAGTCTTCCGAATGGTATTCGTCGTAGGCGCTTTCCATGCCGTTTCGAATTTGCTGCTCATCGCTGATGCTCGGCGCCGCAACGGCGCTATCCGACATTTTTTCGGCGTTGTAATCTTTGTCTTCCTGCCCGGGTTGGCCCTGGGGGACCGTTCCCACGTTGGCATCGTCCCCCGGCAAAATCGTAGGGCCTGCCGGCGCGTCCGAGGTCGGATTGAACACCGGGGCGGCCGGAGCTTCCGCGCTGTTAAAAACAGGGGGCGGCGGCGGCGATGCCGGCGCATCAGCCGCAAAAGCCTGTCCCGATCCCAGCGCGAAGCTCAGGCCGAGGACAAAAAGCGAAGAAGCAAGGGTTTGTTTCATCATGGAGGGCCCGATCATAGCATTTGGGAACAGGTGTGTCAAATGACAAGAAACAGTTCCGACATCTTTCCTTTCCAAACTTCTAAACCCCTTGGAGTAAAGTTTCAAAATCTGAAACTCGACGCCCTTGGGCGCTTCAATACGTGGCCTCGATTCCAAGATCGGGTATCCGTGGAAGATCATCGACCGTTTGGGTGTCCCCGTCATTATTGGTAAAGGTCTCCGCCGGGTTCACCCGATTGAAGACGTTCAAAATTTCGCCATAGACCTTCAAGGTCCAGGTTTGGAATTTCCAGGATCGGTCGACCCTTAGGTCAAGACGGACATAGGCCGGCAGACGGTCCGATTCCTCGTAAAGGGTGGCGTCCCCCGGCAAAACCAGGTTCCCCGAGGTGTAGCGGAACTTCCCTCCCAAGGTCCAGCGTTCGCTGGGCGCGTAACTGCCCACCAGATTCAGGATATTCGGCTGGTCGTATTGGTACAAGCCCCAGGCCTGGTCCGCTTCGTCCAAGCGGGTGGAATGGGAATAAGAATAGGAAATCCAGCCGAAAAACTTTTTCCCCAGGTCCGCCCGCACATCCAGGTCGGCCCCGACGACTTGGCCGATGCCGTTGTTGTCGTATAAATCCGGGTTCGCGGAGTTCGATTCCACGAGATTCCACAATTTTTTATCGTAGGCGTCCACCGATGCCGTCATCCCCCAGGGCAATTTGCGCTGATACCCTAAAACAAGATGTTCCGCGTCCTCGGGGGTGAGCCCCGGATTTCCGAACTGCGGATTGACGTTCAAGGGACTGGGCGCCTGGTCGTAGAGCCCCCACGCCACCGTCCATTTATCCAAGGAATCCGGGTGCCATTCCAACGATAAACGGGGGCCCACCCTGCCGTCGGCGACATAGCTTTCCGAATCAGCGTGCACCCCGGCGGTCAAAATCCAAGGGCCGAAGGCCGCCCGATCGAGCAAAAATAAGTACCCGCTGTATCCCTGGCTCTGAACCGTCGACGCCACATCGGGCAACGAAGTGAAATCGTCGAAACTCAGGTGGGCCGTCGAAGTCACCCTCGGGAAATATCCTTCGAACGTATAATCCGCCATTTCGACGTCCCCGCCCAACCCGATTTCATGCTCGGCTCCAGCCCATTTTCCGGCGGCCCACTCGGCTTCCTCTTTGAGACCGTACACCGTCTTGTAGGTATCGTTGGTCAATTGATCGATTCCGATGATCTGGTCGGTATGATAGACGTAAGGGGTGAAGGATGACGTCACGGTCTTCAAACGGGTATCGACCCAGGTCACTCCTCCGCTTTCGAATCCGTTGTGGTATTGGATCGAACTCGGCGCGTTGGAACTGTTGTTGTTATTGTTATTCGTGTTGTTGTTCGTCATGCCCAGGGAATCGTCCGACCCAAGGACCAAAACCCGGAATTTATCGTGCGCCCCTTCGCTGAAATCGACCTTCAGCTGACCGTCCCAATAGACGGGAAAATCCGAGATCCCCATGGCCCGGGCCACCAAGTCAAAATAACTGCGGCGTCCGGCCACCAAAAAAGTCGCATCCCCCATCCCCAGGGAACCCTGCATCGATCCGGTCGCCTGCAACAAATTGGCGTCGGCGTCCAAATGGAGGCGCCCGGACATAGGCTCCGCGGTCTGGGCGTCCAGCACCGAGGCCAAGGAACCGCCCCATTTCGCCCCATATCCGGCTTCATAAAGGTCGACTTTGTTGAGAACGTCCGGGCTCACCGTGGAAACCAGGCCGCCGAAGTGGTAGGGCACAGGCCAGGGAATGGCATCGATCAAATAGAGATTATCCTCGGGCCCGGCGCCCTGGACCAAAAGCTGTCCCGAAAAATCGTTCGGGGCGCCCACTCCCGGCATGTCCTGGACCGCCCGCAAGGCGTCCCCGAAGCTGCCCGGAATTTCCTTAATCTGGGCCTGCGTGACCGTCGACTGCACCGCTTGGGGCGCCTGGTGGTGCCCGGTGACGACGACCTCATCGCCCTCGATTTCCTCGGGAGCGAGTCCGACATCGATCCGCCGTTGACCCGTTTTTTTACGGAGAGCTTTGTAGGTGCGCTGAAACGCCCGGAACCCGTCGGCGGTGACTTTCAAAGTGACCGGCCCGGCGGGGCCTTCCCCCAAACGATAGGAACCATCCAAACCCGCCACCGCGGTCAAAGTGGTGCCGACCCATTCGATCTTGGCGCCGGGAACGGCATCCGGAGCCCCCGCAACGCGGACCTTGCCGGAAAGACTCTGCGTCCCTCCGGGTACGTCTGCCTCCGGCTCCGCCGCCGCCGTCCCCGTCGATGGCGAAGCCTGGCCGACCCTATCGGCGGCCTCCGGCACCGGCGCTTCCGTGGCCGGAGCCTGCTCCGACGCCGCGGAATTCCCAGCCGGGAGGGCCGGGTCGTTCAAAGCCCAAGCTCCCCGAGCGCACGCCAAAGCACCGACCCATCCGGCGGCCAGGACGCCGCGTTTGACCCAAAACCCCGTTTTCAACCCCACATCACCCCCTCCGGGCCACAGCGCGCGCTGTAAAAGCCCGTTCAGTCCATCGGACGCAGATCGTTCGTCCCAAAACGCCACACGGCCTGGTGGTGGGCCCGCGGTTGTTGGGTATGGGCCACGCTGATCATGGTCGTGGCCGGAAGCCGTTCAGCCAACGCGCGATAAATGGCGCTTTGGGTTTCTTCGTCCAACGCCGAAGTGGCCTCATCCAAAAACAGCCAGCGCGGAGCCTGCAAAAACACCCGGGCCCAGGCGAGCCGTTGCTGTTCCCCCACCGACAAGATCAACGACCAATGGGCGACTTCGTCCAGGCAACCCTTCAGATGCGCCAAATGGCAAAGCTCCAGCACTTCGACCAAGGTGGCGTCAGGAATGTCCCCGGCCGCGGACGGATAGGACACGACCGTGCGGAGGCTCCCCAAGGGCAGATAGGGTTTTTGGGGGAGGACCAGGACTTTTTCCCCAGCGGGCAGCAAAATCCGCCCGCGGGTGAAGGGCCAGATGCCGCCGAGCGCCCTCAAAAGGGTGCTCTTTCCGGATCCGGACGGTCCGGACACCAGCACGGAGCGCCCCGCCGCGAACTCCAAGGTCGCGGCTTGGGTCAAGGGCTCCTCGCGACCGGGCAAAGACAGGCTCAAGGCGTCCAAAAGGACCTTCCCTTCGGCGGGGGAAGGGCCCAGCACCGCCAAGGCGGCCCGACGCATGGCCTTGGTGCGTTCAATTTCCGCGTCGAAATCCTCGAGGCGTTCGATCACCGAACGCCAAAAAGCCAAGCCGTCGTAATTGGCCACCGCCCAAGAAAGCGCATCGTTGACCTGGCCGAAGGCGTCGGCCACCTGGAACAGGGTCCCCAGGGTGATCTGCTTGGCGAAGTATCGGGGCGCGGCCAGCAGGTAGGGGAACACCACAGCGGCCTGGTCGTAACCGACCCGGAAGATGTCCAGGTGCAGGGTCTTGCGGATGATGGCCCGGGCGTTGAGGTAGACGTCCACGAACAGCGAGCCCAATTCCTTCTTTTCCACGGCTTCGCCGTCGCTCAAGGCCACGCTTTCGCCGTTTTCCCGGAGGCGGGCCAAACCGAAACGGAAATCGGCCTCGTAGCGCTGCTGCCGATAGTTCAAGCCGATCAGCGGGCGGCCGATGGCGTGGGAAATCCAGGTGCCGAAGAAAGCGTACAGCAGGCAGAGCCAGGCCATATAACCCGCCACGGCCACGCTGCGTCCGCCGCCCAGGGGCACGTTCAAGGTGCCCGAAAGGGTCCACAGGATGGTGACAAAGGAAACCAAGGTGACAGCCTTGTCCAACAAACCGACCGAAAGGTCCAAGGTGCGTTCCACGTATTCCCTGATGTCTTCCGCGATCCGCTGGTCCGGGTTGTCCGTCGTGGTTTCGGCCAGTTGCCAAAGGTAATGGCTTTTGTCGTCCAGCCAGTTCCCGATATAGCGGTGCGTCATCCAACGACGCCAGCGGGTCTCCAGGACGTTCGTGAAATAGCTCAGGAAAATCCGGACCAAAATATAAGCGGCGGCCAAACCGCAGAATTTCCGGATCAGTTTCCAGAAAGCGTCCAAGTCCAGTTTCTGGACCGCGTCATAAAATTGTTGGTTCCAGGTGTTGAACTGCACCAACAGGTAGACCGACGCCAAGGCCAACGAAACGACCACCGCCAACATCCCCCAGGCGATGCCCTTTTCTTCGGAATTCAGCCAATACGGCTTCGCCAAGCGCCACGCCGCGCCCAGCAGATGCTTCCAGGAAGCGAGCTTCCGATTTTGTCCGTCCGTTGCTTTGCCCATCGTCCTTTGTTTCCCGTCCCCAAAAAACGGAAGCCGGCGTCGAACTCCGGCCCCCGAAGCGTCTCAAATCCCGTTCAAAGCGGCGGCCCCGCCGCGGGGCAGGGCCGCCGTGCTTTCGATCGCCCGGCTCCTCAGTCGGCGGCGCGCTTGCCCAACTGATGATCCAACATGTAAAGGGCTCCCTTGTTCTCACCCACCGCCGTGAACCGCTGGGAGAGCAACTCGGCCTGGGCCTCTTCTTCGACCTGTTCCTTGACGAACCACTGCACGAAATTCTCGGTGGCGAAGTCGTCCTGCTTGCGGGCCTGCGCCATGATGGCGTTGATCAACCCGGTGATGATGCGTTCGTGGTCGACCACGTTCTTGAAGGCGGCCGCGGCGCTGGCCCAATCCTTGGGCGGAGCGGCGATGGCGGCCAGCACGGGCTTGGCGCCCCGTTCCAAAAGGTAATTGAAGAATTTTTCGCCGTGCTCCCGTTCCTCGTTGGCCTGGACCTTCAGCCAATGGGCGATGCCCGGAAAGCCGTCGGCCTCGAACTGGGCGGCCATGGAAAGGTAGAGGTAGGAGGAATAGAACTCGGCGTTGATCTGGTCGTTCAGGAGCTTTTGCACTTCGGGCTTCAACATGGGCGACTCCTTGGGCGTTTTCCGGTTTTCCGGAACAAAAAGTGAAGGCCGTGCTTGAGCGACGTCTTCTTCGACGCTATGGAACTGTTCGTGTTCTCCAGTTTTCCCGGGGATCGAACGCGCCTCCCCGGAAATCTTTCAAGGTTCCCCGGGCCGGAAGTCCGGTCCTGGAATCGGACCGCCGTCTTCCCCGACCCAGCGTGGGGAAACCCCCGCTTTGAGGGCCAGGCAGGCCTCGAAACGGCGATCGCCGAAACGCCAAAGGCTCCATGGACCCGTTTCCCCGGCCTTGAACCGCGCCTCGCGGCGGGTCCACGCCCGAAGGATCGTGGGCTCGTCCCAGGGTTCCGGCAAGCCCAGATGGCGGCCCAAACCCGCCCAATCCCGGCGGGTTCCCCTGCGTTCCACGTCGAGCCCCAAAGGCTCCCGCCCCGCCGCCGCCGCGATAAAATCGCCGCTATGGGTCAGGGTCACTTGGGGAATCAGCAATCCGGGAGGCCCCTGGGGCACGGGTGGCCCTTCCGCGGGAAAGGCGAAACACTCCGGACCGTATCCCGTCGCTCGGGCCAGTAGGAGCCGCAGCAGGCGGCGGCCCCACTGGTACTGCCGAGCCCGGCCGGGGGGCATCCCCGCCATCCTGCGCCGCTCGCCTTCGCCCAGCCAAGCTTCGCCGGGGGGGGCGTCCACAGCTTCGACCAGGACGACCCAGGCCTCGTCCGGTTTCAGTCCAACCACACTTTCACCAGGATCATCACGCCGAGTCCGACCGCGATCGCGGCGAACTGGACCAGGGAGCGCCGGGCCCCGGTCTCGTGGTGCAGGTCCGGCACCAGATCGGAACCGGCGACATAAAGGAAGCCGCCGGCCGTGATCCCGGAAACCGCGCTGGCGAAAGCGGGGTGGACCTGGAAGGCCAACAGCGCCAAAAGCATTCCGGCGAAGGAGGTGATCGTGCTCAAGAAATTGAAGTACAGCGCCCGGCGGGGGGGCACTCCGCCGGCCACCAGCACCCCGTACCGGCCCAGTTCGGCCGGCAACTCATGGCAAAAAATCGCCAGGCTCGTCGCCAGCCCCAGTCCCAGGCTCAGGGAATACGCCGAACCGATGGCCAGCCCGTCGATGAAATTGTGCATGGCGTCGCCCGCCAGGGTCATGCCCACCATGGGATGATAATGCCCTTCCCCTTCGGACAGGTGGCAGTGCCGCCAGCGCAGGAATTTTTCGAGCACAAAAAACAGCAGCAGTCCGCCCAGGGTCAGATAGCCCGCCGCGCCGCGGACCATGGGATCCGAGAACAGTTCGGGCAGCAGGTGGAAAAAGACGTCCCCGAACAGCACCCCGACCGCCAGGGAGACCAGGATATAAATGATGTTCGGCCCGGCGTTGCGGTGAAAGGACAGCACCACATAACCCGCCGCCGAAAGCGCGCTGATGATCGCGACGCTCAAGACCGCCGCCAAAATTTCAAGGTGGGGCATATAAATCTACCTTTTCCGGACAAGGCTGGAGGCCGCCGGATTCCATTGGGTGACCGCGCGGATCCGGCCGTCGCCGGTGTCGGCGATCAAAAAGCGTTGGTTGGCGGAATCGTAGGTGACCCCCGCGGGTCCGTCGAGCAGGGCGGCCTGGGGCAGGCCCCCGTCCCCGTTCAAGGCGGTGGAGCTCAAGCAGTTGCCCGTCGCCGTCCCCAGGCCGCTCCCAGGGTTTCCGGTCCCGGCCACCGCGGCCCAGGTGCAAGCGCTCACATTCAGCGCGAGCACCCGGTTCGTTCCCACGTCGGCGATGGTGAGTTCGTCGTCCTGGCCGTCCGCCGAATCGTAGGCCAGCGCCAACCCCGTCGGGCTCAGGAACGTCGGCGCGTAGGTCGCGCCGCCCGTCAGCGTGGTCAGGGTGACCGAAGCCGCCGCGTCCGAAGGGGAGAAGCCGGTCAGGGCGCGCACGGCGTGGTTGCCCGTGTCGGCCACGAACAGCGTCGCGGCCGTGGGATTTCCGGCGACGCAGCCCATCGCCAACGCCGCGACCGCCACGCCCTGGGGGTGGCTCAAAAGCACGGAATTTTGGGTGGCGAGGCCGTCCGACGCCGGACTTCCGGCGACCCCGTCGCCCGCCAACGTCGTGAGCGTCCCTCCGGGGCTGAAGGCGACGATCCGGTTATTCCCGGTGTCGGCGACGACAAGGCAGCCGTGAACGGAATCCCAACACAGCCCCATCGGGCCGTTCAAGGCCGCGGCCGTGGCGGAAACACCGTCCGGATCCATCCCGGCGTCGCCCGTGCCCGCCACGGTCGTGATCGAAGAGTCCAAGGTGACCGGGGCGACAATTTTCCGGATACGATTGTTGCCCGTGTCGGCGATGTAAAGGTTCCCGGAAGCGTCCAAGGCCAAACCCGTGGGCCCGTTCAACTCCGCATGGATCGCCGCTCCCCCGTCGCCGCTATAGGCCGCTTCCCCGTTTCCGGCGATCGGGCCGATGATCCCGGTCGACACCTGAATGCACCGAACCCGGTTTTGGCGCGTGTCGGCGATATATATCCACCCGTTGGAGCTGACGGCGACGGCGAAGGGCTCCACCAATTCCGCGGCGCAGGCCGGACCACCGTCCCCAAGAATGGCGGCCTTCGTCTGGGCGGAGTCCGTGTCCGAGGGGGGGGCCCCCCCCGTTCCCGCGAGGGTGGAAATGCTCGGCAAGGCTGTGGCCGTTGCGGTGGCCTGCGGCGGAGTCGGAGTGCCGATGGTTTGGCGCAAATCGTCCACGGTCGCGTGCTCGGCGTCGATCAGGCCCCAATGCAGCCCCCCGGCGGTCAAAGCGACGCCCAGCGCCAGACACAAAAATGCGGCAAGAATCATCCGAAATTTCATGCATTCCCAAGGGAGAAGGTAAGCAGCCACCCGTTTTGGGCACAGCGTCCTATTCGAATATCCTAACCTAATTCACCGCAACGCGAAACCTCGCCTGCAGCGGTGGGATACTCGATGAAAGACGCATGGGGAGGAACCCGAGTTCCTCCGCCTCTCCCCAAGCATCGTTCCCTCCCCAAAGCCCCAAAACCAAGGGACTGGCTTTCCCTATTGGGCGGCGGCGGGGGGAGGGGGGGCGCTTGCGGGCCTTGGCCCTAAAAATCGACCTGGATTTTTCCTAGGGTTTGCCGGGATTTTCCGCTATACTCTCCTGCATGCGGTACGACATTCCACCGATCGAATCCCGCAGCCATTCAGAGCACCCCTAGGGTGCGACCCCTCGTCCGGATCCACCCCCCCTCGGATCCAGGACGACCGGCCGGGTTCTTGCGCTTCGGCGCGGAGCCCGGCCTTTTTTTCACCCTAAAAATCCAGCGTAACCCTTTCAAGACGCGCGTGGAACCGACTTTCCCTACCCTTTACTGCGCGTCCCGGGTGCGCTCCACCAAATACGTCAAACGGGAATCTAAACGCGCGGCGGCCTTAAAATGCTCTAAAGCGCTTTGGTCGCGCCCCTGATGCCATTCCATCATCCCTAAAGCTTCTTCGACATAGGCCGCGTCCCCTGGATTGAGACTGCGCAGGATTTCGAGCATCGCCTCCACATCGGCGAAACGCCCATCAAACACCGCAAGTTTCACGTCCTCAAGTTTGGCCTCCTCGTACAGTTCCACCTTCCGCAAGGTCTCGTCCTGCTCCAGAGTCCCTTTGGTGCGCCGGGCATCCTCGAAATCGCCGTTTTTGAGTTCCTCCAAAAAGCTCCGCGTCAGCTCCGCATAATCGGAAGCGCTTACGACGGCCCGCGCAGGACTGGCGCTGGTCTTGGCGCCGCTCCCGAAACGCCATTTAAGCGCCACCCCCAGGGATTGGACGCATAAACCCGCGGTCGGCAGGATCGCCCTGTCCCCCAAAGACAGGGCCCATTCCGCCCCCAAGCGCAGATCCAATCCCGCGGAAAGCCCGAGCCGCGAACGCGAAGCCGGATCGCCGGGGATCGTGAACGAGGCGCCGTTGACGGAGGCTTGGGTCGCGGGATCCAAATCCGCGGTCTCGGAGGCGAAGTCCGCCGCCAGGCCCGCCCGAAGCGAGCGTCCGCCCAAGCTGAAGCCCTTTTCCACGCCCAAACCGGCGTAAGGTTGCACGGAACGCACGGTTTGATCCGCCACCTCCAAGTCCCAGCCGGGAGCCCCTGTTTCAACGCTGGACCCTTCGACGATCTGGGCGTAACGCAGTCCCACGGCCGGAACCCAGATCAAACCGAGGGCGTCCACGGGCAGGGAGGCTTCAAAGCCGAAGGTGGCTTCCTGCCCCTCAGGATTCGCCGAGGCCGTTTCCTCAATTTCGGCGATGCGGCGTTGGGTGCTCGCCGCGACATAAGCCCAGCCCGCGGTGGCGTCCAGCCGCAAAGCCCCCAGGGCCGCCTGCCCGTACACCGCGAGATTGGGTACGTCCAGCGTCGCGCTTTCCCCGTCGGATTGATCCAGGCCGGTATGCTCCAGGCCCAGCGCCGCGCCGACAAGTAGGCTTTCCCCGATCCTTCCGTCCACACCGGCCAGGACGTCCGCGCCTTGGGCGTCGTATCCGGAAACCCCTCCAGAACCGTCCAAATGGTCCAAATCCCCCTCGATCTTGACCCAGCCCCCCGCCCTCCGCAGCGCCTGCGGCAGGGCCGGCAGAACCCCATCCAAGGCCGAGGCCGCTCCCGGAAGGCCGGCTTCCAAAGCGAGCGAAAGCCCGTCCGCATCCGCGCCGTCCCCCGCGCCGAAACCGTCCAAGCGCTCTAAAAGCCCCCGATTGCGCTCTTGGGCGCGCACCAAGGCCTCGGTCTGCAGGGCCGAATAGATCGAGGCGTCGTTCGGGGCCTCCTCCACGTTCCAGACCAGCCCCACCGCGTCCGCGCCGTAGTTGAGCGTCGCCGAGGCCAAACCGACCTGGCCTCCGGAGAGGGAGCTAAAGGTGCCGCTGACGCCTTCCGCCGCCGTCAGGATGGTGTACGTTTTTCCGGAATAGTCCCCGGGTTCCGCCAGCAAAGTCAGGTTGCCCGCGAGCGAAGCGCTCCCACCGACCTTGAGTTGGGAGGTCCCTTGCGGCGTCAACGCGATCACCAAATCCCCCCCCTGGGCTTGGGTGTAGTTGCCGCCGACCGACAGCGTTCCAACGCTGCCGCCGGGCTTGACCACCCCAAAATTGTCCAGGGAACCCGTCAGACTGCCGTGGCCTCCCAATTCCCCGCCCGCGTCCACCGTGACCTGCGCGCTCGCCAGCGTCGCCCCGGAATTCTGCGCGTCCCCCACCAGCAGCACGCCACCCTGGACGGTGGTGGCCCCGGTATAGCTGTTTTGGCCGTCCAACACCAAAGTTCCGCCGCCGAGTTTGCTCAAGGACCCCGAGCCGGAGACGCTTCCGGAAAAGACCGTGTCCCCCGCTTGGTTCACGATCAGGACCGCGGGTTGCGGATCGATCGCGACGCGGGCTCCGGGATCGACGATGGTCAGGATCGCTTGGTCCAGCACTAGGCTTCCGCCCGCGCCCGCCAGGGAGCCGACGCTGAGCCCCGCTGTGTTGGAGACCGTCAACACGCCGCCGTTGATCACCAGCGGGCCTGCCGACGATCCAAGCCCGCCTTGCCCGGTCAACACCAGGCCCCCCGAAAGCAGGGTGGTCCCGCCGGTGTAGGTATTGGGCGAAGTGAGCGTCAGCGCGGCGGTCCCGCTGACGACCAGGCTGCCGTCCCCGGAAAGGCTCCCCTCGAAGGTCGTCGGCGCGTTTTCCACCACCGTCAGGGTCCCTCCCTCCCCGCCGGACCGATCCAAAACCACCGAAGCCGCCACTCCCCCGCTCAATCCGGCGACCGCCTGGTTGGTGCCGCCGAGATCCACGCACCCCCCGTTGACCGTCAGGGATCCCGTTCCCAAGGACCCCTGGCCCTGCAGGGCCAAAACGCCGGAGGTCACCGTCGTGCCTCCGGAATAGGAGTTGGCGCCGGTCAGCGTCAAGGTGTCCGTACCGGAGGCCCCGGAAGCGCTCGAAAGCCCCAACGAACCGGCCCCGGTCAGGATTCCGGAAAAAGAGGTGTCCCCCGTTTGGAGGACCGAAAGATTTCCGCCCACGCCGTTGATCGGATTCAATTCAATCGTCCCGACTCCGGAGAGATCCGCAACGCTCCAATCGACCCCGGCGACCGCCGTCTCCCCGGCGGCGGAAATCCATTGCGGACGCGCCCCTGCGAACGCCGTCGTTCCGACGCCGATGCCGACCAACAGCCCCAGCACGCCGCGTATTCCGGCGGCGATTTTCCCCGTCGAACGCGTTCCCCGAATCCCGACGTTGACCTGCATGCGCCCCTTCCGCGACTCGTTTGCGCCGATCCCTCCGGCGCGTCGAATATGCCTTTCCCTATTGGCATTCAAGTATCGACAAAAGCACAAAAGTGTCAACGCCCCGCCCGTTGGGATTTCTACAGTAAACGGCCTCTTTTCGGCTTCCACATTCCATAACCTAACAAAATAAATAACAATCGACACGCCCCCCTCAAGTTCCTGGGGAAAACTCCGCCGACCCTTCCGCACCCCCGCGCTCGACAGCGGCACCGCCACTGCCGCCCCCCTGTATGCAAAAAGCGCCGCCCGTTTCGGGGCGGCGCTTTTTGGGATCACATCCGAGGTGAACTCGGATTACTTCTTTTTCGCCTTTTTCTTGCCTTTGGACGCCGACTTCGCCGCCAACTTGGTTTCGATGGCGAACTGGGCCGCGGCCAAACGGGCGATCGGAACCCGGTAGGGCGAGCAGGAAACGTAGTCCATGCCCGCGCCCGCCACGAACTTCACGCTCTTGGCTTCGCCGCCGTGCTCGCCGCAGATGCCGACTTTCAGCTTCTTACGGGTCGAACGGCCGAGCTCGATGCCCAACTTCACCAGCTTGCCAACGCCGCTTTGGTCGAGGCTCTGGAAAGGATCGTCCTTGAAGATCGCCTTGCCGCCTTCTTTTTCGGAGCGGACGTAGTCGGGCAGGAAGCGCCCGGCGTCGTCGCGGCTCAGGCCCAGGGTCATCTGGGTCAAGTCGTTGGTTCCGAAGCTGAAGAACTCGGCATGTTCGGCGATCTGGTCCGCCAACAGGGCCGCGCGCGGGATTTCGATCATCGTGCCGACCATGTAGTCCAGCTTGACGCCGGCCTGCTTGATCAGCGCGTCGGCGACGCCGCGCACCTGCTTCTGGAGGATCACGAATTCCTTGGGGTCCATGGTCAAGGGAATCATGATCTCAGGGTGCACCGGCACTCCGGCCTTCTCGTTGTCGATGGCGGCGGTGATGATCGCCGTCACCTGCATGTCGAGAATTTCGGGGTAGGTGATGCACAGGCGGCAGCCGCGATGGCCCAACATGGGGTTGGACTCGTGCAGCTGTTCGCAACGGTGCACGATCGCCGCAGGGGTCAATCCGGTGACCTTGGAGAGCTTGGCCACGCCGGCTTCGTCCTTCGGGGTGAACTCGTGCAGGGGCGGATCGATCAGGCGGATGGTGACCGGACGGCCGGCCATCGCCTTGAACAAGCCCGAGAAGTCGTTGCGCTGGAAAGGCAGAAGCTTGGCCAGGGCCTTCTTGCGGGCTTCCACGCTCTCGGCGACGATCATTTCCTGGATCGCCAGACGGCGCTCCTCGGTGTCGAAGAACATGTGCTCGGTGCGGCACAGCCCGATGCCTTCGGCGCCCATGCGGACGGCGTTTTCGGCGTCATACGGCGTGTCGGCGTTGGTGCGGACCTTGATGGTGCGGAGCTCGTCGGCCCACTTCAGGATTTCATGGTAGGCCTGCGGCAGTTCCGGCTTCTGCAAGGGCAGTTCGCCCAGGTACACTTCGCCGGTGGAGCCGTCGAGGGTGACGAACTCGCCCTGCTTGATGGTCTTGCCGGCCACGGTCATCTGCTTGCCTTCGGCGCTGATGTTCAACGCTTCGCAGCCGACGATGCAGCACTTGCCCCACCCGCGCGCCACAACGGCCGCGTGGCTGGTCTTGCCGCCGGTGGCGGTCAGGATGCCCGAAGCGGCGTGCATGCCGCCCACGTCTTCAGGGCTGGTTTCTTGGCGGACCAAGATGACCTTGTCGCCCTTGGCGGCCAACGCTTCAGCTTCGGCGGCCGTGAAGACCACCTTGCCGGAGGCGGCGCCGGGGACCGCGTTGATGCCGGTCGCCAAACGCGCGGCGGCCAGCTGCTTCTTGTCGGCCTTGGGGCTGATCACCGGGTAGAACAGGCGCTCGATGTCCTCGGACGTGATGCGGGCAACGGCGTCTTCCTTGGTGATGAGCTTTTCCTTGACCATGTCCGCGGCGATGACGAAGGTCGCCACCGGGCTGCGCTTGCCGGTGCGGCATTGCAGCATGTAGAGCTTGTCGTCTTCGATGGTGAATTCCAGGTCCTGCATCTCTTTGTAATGCTTTTCCAGGGTGCGACGGACCTTGACGAGCTCCTTGTAGGCCTTGGGCAGCTTGCTTTCGAGCTCGATCAGCTTCATCGGGGTGCGGATGCCCGCGACCACGTCTTCGCCCTGGGCGTTGATCAGGCAATCGCCGTAGAAGACGTCTTCGCCGGTGTTGGGGTCACGCGTGAAGCAGACGCCCGTGCCGGAGTTGTCGCCCTTGTTGCCGAAGACCATCTGCACGATGTTGACGGCCGTGCCTTTGAGGTCGGTGATCTTTTCGACGCGGCGGTAGGTGACGGCCTTGTCGGCTTCCCAGCTTCCGAAGACGGCCTTGACCGCGCCCCAGAGCTGGTCGATCGGGTTCTGCGGGAAGTCCTCTCCCTTGTTCTTCTTGTAGAAGGCCTTGTAATCGACCACCAATTCCTTGAGGTCTTCGGCGCTCAGCTCGGGATCGGTCTTGACGCCGCGCTTGTGCTTCAGCTCGCTCAGCATCTCTTCCATGGGCTCCTTGCTCAGGCCCATCGCGGTGGTGCTGTACATCTGGATGAAGCGGCGGTAGCTGTCGTAGGCGAAGCGGGGGTTCTGGGTCTTGGCGGCCAGGCCTTCGACGGACTTGTCGTTCAGGCCCAGGTTCAGGATGGTTTCCATCATTCCGGGCATCGAGCGCGCGGCGCCCGAGCGGACGGACACCAACAGCGGGTCCTTGTCGTCACCCAGCTTCTTGCCGGTTTCCTTTTCAAGCTTCTTGACGTAGGTGAGCACCTGGTCTTCGAAGCCCTTGGGGAACTTGCGGCCCAGCTTGTAGTACTCGGCGCAGGCGTCGATGGTGATCGTGAAGCCGGCGGGCACTGGAAGGCCGATCTTGATCATTTCGGCCAATCCCTGGCCTTTGCCGCCCAGGATGTCCTTGCTCAGTCCGGCCCCTTCGGCTCCCGACTTGATGCCGAAGAAATAGACCCACTTGCTCTTGCCGCTCTTGGAGGCTGCCTTTGCGTTCTTTTCTTTGCCCATGTGTTGTTCTCCTATTGATGGACGCCCCTCAAGGGGCCGACCAAGGCCTGGATTATTGCCTTTTGACCAGCTTTCTGAAATCCGCGATCAAAGCGATGGTTCTGGATATCTGGGCCAAAAGGGCCAGGCGGTTGAGACGCACCGCCGGATCCTCGGCCATCACGAGCACTTCATTGAAAAACGCGTCGATCGAACTGCGGAGCGAGGCCAACGCCTCGAAGGCCTTGATGAAGGCCCCCTGGGCGCAATGCCTTTCGACCACCGGCCGCTGCGCAAGATACCGTTCCCACAACGCCCGCTCGGCGCCTTCGGCGAGCAATGCTTCCTGCACGGGCCGCGCCTCGCCCGCCTTTTCCAGGATGTTCGTCACCCGACTGAAGGCCTGCACGGCCAGGGCGAAATCGTCCCGGACCATGACCTGCCGCAGGGCCTCGGCGCGCAAGAACGCCTCGGAAACCCATTCCGACCGCGAAGACGCCACGGCCGCCACAAGGTCCCCTTCGAAGCCTGATTCCACAAGCGCATTTTCCAGACGGGCCCGGAAAAAATCCCTGATCTGGGTCATATGTTCCTGCGGATTCGCGGTCAAACGGCCCTGAGGATACAGGCGGATGGCAGCTTCCGTCAATTCCGTCAAAGACAAGGCCCCGCCTTGGGCCTTCAGGATCGCCACCACGCCGCTGGCTTTCCGGCGCAAGGCGTAGGGGTCCTGGCTGCCCGTGGGGACCAAGCCGATCCCGAAACAGCCCACCAAATCGTCGATTTTATCGGCCAAAGCCACGCAACGCCCGGCCGGAGTCGAGGGCACTTCGTCCCCGGCGAAACGGGGCCGGTATTGCTCGGCGATCGCCCGGCTGACGGCCTGATTTTCCCCGCCCAGGGCGGCGTAGACGCCGCCCATCTCGCCCTGAAGGCTGGTGAATTCCTTCTCCCCCACCATCAGGGTGACCAGATCGCTCTTGCACAGGCGCGCCGCCCGGGCCGCGTCCGCCTTGGCTTCCGGCGCCAAACGCTCGGCGATCCAGGCCGCCAAAGCCTCAAGCCGCTCGACGCGTTCGTGCAAGGTGCCGAGCTTCTCCTGCCAGACCACGTTCTTGAGCTCGTCGCGCCGCTTTTCCAAGGTCGACTTTTGGTCTTCGGTGAAGAAAAAGCGCGCGTCCTCGAGGCGGGCCCGGATGACCCGGGCGTTGCCCTCGCGGATGGCGCCCAAATTCTTCTCGATGCCGTTGGTCGTGGCGATGAAGACCGGGGCCAGTCCGCCGTCGGCCTTTTCCACGGCGAAAGCGAACTGGTGCTCGCGCAAGACCTTGACGATGACGGCTTTGGGCAGGACCAAATAGGCCGGGTCGAAGTCCCCGGCGAAGGCGAAGGGCTTTTCCAGCAGGTTCGCCACCACGCCCAGGAGTTCCTCGTCCTCGACCAGCGTCCCGTGCTTTTGGGCCGCCTTTTGAAGCTGAGCCTTGAGCTCCTCGCGGCGCTTGGCCGTGCTGAGGACGACCTGCGCGGCTTCGAGCTTGGCCTCGTATTCGGAGGCGTCCTTCAACTCGATGGGTTCGGGCGCCAAAAAGCGGTGCCCGCGCGTGAGGGTGCCGCATTCCAGATGCTCGATCCGGAAGCGCAGGGGCCGTTCGCCGAAAAGGCCCAACAGCCAGGTGATGGGGCGCGCGAAACGCAAGGGTCCGCCTTCGGCCCAGCGCATGCTCTTGGGGAAGGCCAGCTTTCCCGGGAGGGTCGGCAGCCAGTCCTCGAGCAGTTCATGGGTGAGGCGTCCGGGCTTGTGCACCTGGGCGAAGACGTAGTCTCCCTTGGGCGTCGCCTTGACCACCAACTTCGCCACGTCCACGCCGCGGCCCTTGGCGAAACCCTGGGCCACCTGGGTGGGGACGCCGTCGGGGCCGAAAGCCGCCTTGGCGCTGGGCCCCTGGACTTCCTCGTTGAGATCCTCTTGGCGTTCCACCAAGCCGGCGACCAGCAGGGCCAGGCGCCGCGGCGTGCCTTCGACGCGCACGGCTCCGTGGGCCAGGCGGTTCTCGTGGAAAAAGGCTTCCGCCAGGGTCTTCATCTGGTCCAAAGCCGGCTGGATGTAGGAGGCGGGAATCTCTTCGGCGCCGATTTCAAAGACGAGTGCGCGGCTCATGCCTCGGCCTCCCCGGATTGGAGCATGGGATGGCCCTGCTCTTCACGCAATTTCAGGTAAGCCACGGCGGTGCGCCGGGCGAGCCCGCGCACGCGGCCGATGTAGCCGGTGCGTTCGGTGACGCTGATCGCCCCGCGGGCGTCCAGCAGGTTGAAGGCGTGGCTGGCCTTGATGACGAAATCGTAGGCGGGCAGCAGCAGGCCGGCCTCGATCAGGCGTTTGGCCTCGCGTTCGTGGTTTTCGAAGTCCTTGAACAGCACCGCGGTGTCCGCCGCCTCGAAATTGTAGCGGCTGAACTGGCGCTCGTTTTCCCGGAAAAATTCGGCGTAGCCGACGCCGGAGCCGTATTCCATTTCCCAGAAGCTGTCGACCTTCTGCAGGTACATGGCCAGGCGCTCGAGGCCGTAAGTGATCTCCCCGGAGATCGGCTTGAGTTCAACCCCGCCGACTTGCTGGAAATAGGTGAATTGGGTGACTTCCAAGCCGTCCAACCACACCTGCCAGCCCAGGCCGCTGGCGCCCAGCGTGGGCGATTCCCAGTCGTCCTCCAAAAAGCGGATGTCGTGCTCCCGGGCGTCGATCCCCAGGGCCGCCAGGCTTTCCAGGTAGATATCCATGATGTCCACGGGCGCCGGCTTCAGAAGCACCTGGAACTGGTGGAACATCTGCGTGCGGTTGGGGTTCTCGCCGTAGCGTCCGTCGCGGGGACGGCGGCTGGGCTCGACATAGGCCGCGCTCCAGGGCTCCGGGCCCAGGCTGCGCAAAAAGGTGTTCGGATTGAAGGTACCGGCGCCCTTCTCGATGTCGTAGGGCTGGCCGATGACGCAACCGCGTTCGGCCCAGAAGCGCTGCAAGGTCAGGATGATTTCCTGGAAACTGCAAGCGGATTTCGGCTTTGTTTTCAAGGAGCTTCGGGTGGACATGGGCGGTTTGGCCCCTAGCAGGAAGACGGTTTACGAAAGCGGAAGATAGTAGCAGAGGAGCCCCCCTGGGACAAGCCCACCTTGAAAGCGGGCCGCCGCCGCGTCCGCCGGACCCGCCGCCCCTTCACTCGGCGAAGCCGAAGCATGGACAGAGGGCCCGCCTTCTTCGTACAATAGCGCCCGTTTGGCGTCCGCCGCATCCGACTTCCCGGACCACCCTAAAATACTTTTATCAAGAGGCCTCCATGCCCCAAGCCCTATCGCCGCTGCAAGAGCAGCGCCTGAAGTACCAGCCCAAACTGCCCGCCGCGCTCAAGACCAAGCCCAAGAAGATCGGCGTCAAAAAGGGCAAGCCGACCAAGAGCGTGTCCGACCCCGCCGCCATCAAGAAACTTTTCCCGCACACCTTCGGCCAGGGCGACATCCAATTCGTCGAAGGTAAGGACGGGCTCAAGACCGACGCCATCAAGGTCGGCGTGGTGCTTTCCGGCGGCCAATCCCCGGGCGGCCACAACGTCATCAGCGGCATCTACGACGCCCTGCAGGCCCTCAACCCCAAGAACAAGCTTTACGGCTTTTTGGGCGGCCCCAGCGGCATCATCGAGAACCGCACCCTGGAGCTGAACGCCAAGGTCGTCGACGCCTACCGCAACACCGGCGGCTTCGATATCATCGGCTCCGGCCGCACCAAGCTTGAAACCACCGAACAGTTCGACGCCTGCGCCAAGAACCTGAAGGCCCTGGGCATCTCCGCCCTGGTCGTGGTCGGCGGCGACGACAGCAACACCAACGCCGCGGTGCTGGCCGAATACTTCGCCGCCAACGGCATGGGCATCCAGGTCATCGGCGCGCCCAAGACCATCGACGGCGACCTCAAGACCAAGCAGGTCGAGATCAGCTTCGGCTTCGACACCGCGACCAAGACCTACGGCGAGCTCATCGGCAACGTCGAACGCGACTGCCTGAGCGCCAAGAAGTATTGGCACTTCATCAAGCTGATGGGCCGCAGCGCCAGCCACATCGCCCTGGAATGCGCCCTCAAGACGCAGCCCAACTACTGCCTGATCAGCGAAGAGATCGCCGCCAAGAAGCAGACCCTCTCGCAGATCGCCGAGGACCTCGCCCTCGTGGTCGTCGAACGCGCCGCCAAGGGCAAGCATTACGGCGTGGTGCTCGTCCCCGAAGGGCTGGTCGAATTCGTCCCCGAAATCAAGGCCCTGATCGCCGAGCTCAACGAGCTCGTCGCCCACGAGGCCGCGACCTTCAACGCCCTCAAGGGTTCCGGCGCCCGCATCGACTTCGTGCAGGCCCGCCTGAGCGCCCTGAGCAAGATGGCCTTCTCCAGCCTGCCCAAGGACATCCAGGCCCAGATGCTCGACGAACGCGACCCCCACGGCAACGTGCAGGTCAGCCGCATCGAGACCGAAAAGCTGCTGACGGCGATGGTCGCCGACAAGATCGAGGCGCTGAAGGCCGAAGGCAAGACCAAGGCCAAGTTCTCCCCGATCGGGCACTTCTTCGGCTACGAAGGGCGCTGCGCCTTCCCCAGCAACTTCGACGCGGACTACTGCTACGCGCTGGGCTTCAACGCCGCCTTTTTGGTGGCCGCGGGCCTGACCGGTTACATGAGCAGCGTCTCGAAGCTGACCCTGCCGGCCAAGCAATGGGCCTGCGGCGGCGTCCCGCTCACCGGCCTGATGAACATCGAACGCCGGCACGGGGCCGACAAGCCCGTCATCAAGAAGGCGCTGGTGGAGCTCGACGGCAAGCCCTTCAAGGCTTTCGCCAAGAAGCGCGCCGAATGGGCCAAAGAGGACGCCTATCTCTTCCCCGGCGCCATCCAGTATTGGGGCCCGACCGAAGTCGCCGACCAGGTCACGGCCACCTTGGCGCTGGAATCGAAGTAGGCGAAACAGGAAATACGGTTCATAAGAACAAAAGGGGCGCCCGCTTGGGGCGCCCCTTTTTGTTTGCCTTTAGGCCGAGCTTTTAAACGAACCCACGATGGCGCGGCTTTTTTTGAAGCCTTTTATCCTCGGGCCGTCAACGCACCACCGAAATCCAGCGGCCCGCCTTGGCGTGAGTTCCGCTTCCGGTATAGTGGCCCATCACGTAATAGGAACCGAAGGCCACCGGATTACCGTCGTTATTGTTCGCGTCCCAGGGCATTTCATACGCTCCCGCCAGGGCGTAGGTCTGCTCCAATGCGACCACTTTCTCGCCTTTCAAAGTGTAGATATCCAATTCCACCGTGCCCGCATCCGGAACGCGCACCGCGAACACCGTTCCGCTCGCGGGGACCGGGTGCGGATACACCGCCAAAATGGTGAAAGGCCCGCCGGACGCCGCAACAAATGTCGGGCTGAACGTCGCGCTCACCGGGACGATGACCCCAGTGGGGGAAGGGCTGGCAGGCGGTGCTTCGGTCGGCATGTCGCTTGCCGTGACCGTCGGCGTGGGTGTCGGGGTGAAGCTGACCACCGTATCGGTGGCGGTCGGTGTCCCGGTCCCCGTGCCGGTGGAGCTGGGCGTCGCGGTGAAACTGACTTCCGTTTCGGTGGCGCTCGCCGTCGCGCTGGGCGTCGCGGTGAAACTGACTTCCGTTTCGGTGGCGCTTGCCGTCGCGCTGGGCGTCGCGGTGAAACTGACTTCCGTTTCGGTGGCGCTCGCCGTTGCGCTTGGCGTTGCGGTAACCGTCGCACTCGGCGTCGGGGAGTCGCTTACCGTCGCGGAATCCGTGCCCGTACTGGTCCAAGTGGCGGTCGCCGAATCGCTCCCTGTCGCGGTCGGAGTCGCCGTCATCGTCGCGGTGTAGGTGCCCGTGTTCGACAAAGTGAACGTCGACGTCTGGGTTCCCGTATCCGTGAAGGTGGCGGTCGCCGTCCAACTCGCGGTCGCCGTCGCGGTTCCGCTGGGCGTGGCCGTAACCGTTGCCGTCACGCTCGGGGTGGCCGTCGAAGTCGCCGTGGGCGTCCAGCAATGCGCGGGCTGAAGCGAAAATTTTTGCAAAAAAAGATATTGTTGGGAGCTCGTCGCCCCATTGCATGCGTCCGTAAACCCAGCCCAACCCGTCAGCCAATCGACCGTATTCCCGGCAGCGTCAGTGATGGTCAGATCGTCCCCGTCGTCGGGCGCCTGGTTCAACACATACATGCCGTTCCAGGTCGCGGAGTCGCAGTAGTCCGAACCGGGAAGCGAAATCACGCCCGTCGCCCAAGCCGTCCCGGTGACGTAGGAAGGACAGTACCAACAGGCGTAGTCTCCCGTATCGGGAATCGTGAGGGATGTTTCCCCCGAGTCGCCAGCGGCGCTTCCGTAATTGCAAACCCAGGTATTCGTGCCGTCGCTCTCGACGTCCTGAGTGCATCCGTCGGTGTACGAAATTTGCAGATCCCAACTGATCCCCGAAGGTGCCGTCCCGGAATCGGTCGAATAAACCCCCAGGATATTGGATTGCCCGAACATCGCGGCGGTGATTGTCACCGAAGTGATCGCTTTGTAGCAGGGGTGGGCGCATTGCGTGACTGGAGAAGCCGTCACCGTGGTCCCGTTCAAAAAGAACGCCGCGCCGTCGTCCGAAAGAAAACTCAAGGTCGCTTGGGTCACCGTGGGCGCGTCGCCCGTGTCGGCGCACAAACGGCACGCCAAAAGCAGCCCGCCCGCAAGCAGGCCCGTTTTCAGGAGCGAAAACATTCCCGCAAAGCTTCCGTTCTTCGCATTCCGTCGCATCTCCACCTCGATCAGCGGTTTCCCCGCAATAAAGCGATTTTCCAAGCCGTCCCTTTGCCTCATTGCGCAAATACCATGCGTCGCATTTGGTCGTCCTGGGTTCCCAGGACGTGCCCTAAGCTGTCCGTCAATGTCAGGCGAAACTCGTAGATATAATTGGAATAGTATTCCTTGCCGTTGTCCCCGTTGCCGTCCCAGAGGAAGGTCGTCGTGTCCCCCAGGGCTCCTTTAAACGTCCTGAACACCTGACCATCCGGCCCCACGATCTCAAGCCGCCATCCCAGATTTTTGTCCGCCGTTCCGCCCACAATCTGGAAAGGCGTGGGTACGAGCCGATACTCATCCGCCTTTTTGGGGCTAATGGCGCGCGGGTCCCACTTCAGGCTCAGCTTCGGCAAAGCGGCATACACCACAAAATAAGCGTAGTTCCCCGAATAACGGACCTTCCCATCCGCCGTCTTCAACGCCAAACGCGCCGGATACACTCCCTGACCCACCTTGCTGCCGTCATCCCGCACGCCGTCCCAGGTGATCTTTTCCGGAGGCATCCCCGTGCCCTTCAGGACCCGGCACACCGCCTTACGTTCAAAAATGAACAGCGACCAGCTTTGAGGGGTCGGCGTCTGCACGTCCGGCCCCAAGGTCACCTTAAGGCTGCCGTTGCCGATCCCCAACCCAGGCGCAAACACCTGCTGGTCCGCCTGGATTTCCACCCGGCTCGTGTACGTCTGCGCCGCCGCTGCCGCCAGTGCCGAGCCCGATCCAGCCGTAGGCCCCGTCGCGGGAACTTGGTTCGCCGCCGGGTTCCCGAACTTGTATCCGACCGTCACCCGATACGTCTGCCCCAAATCCCCGTAAGGCACCGTCGCGAAGTCCACGTCCATCCCCCACGCCTTCACCCCAAAGCCCGCCGACCAAGGATTGAAGATTCCGTCGAAGCGGTACCCGCACCGCGGATACAGGACGCTCCCGAGGTCATACTCCATGCCCAGCGCCAATACCGTTTGGCTGTCGTCGGGCATGTCGACTTCGACCGCCAGGGTCAGATCCTTGCCCAAAGGGGTATACCCCGCCCCGAAACGAGTGATCTCCGGCAGGTTGAAGGAGTCCTTCTCCATCTGCGCCGGAAGCCCGAGATTTTGCACCGACGCTCCCAGCACCAGCCCATTGATCGAAGTCCGGTACGTCGCGCCCAAATCGATTCCGACTCCGGTTCCGGCCTGGCCGTCCACGTTTTCACCGGCGGCTTTCAGGCTCACACCGTAGTCCAACAGGTTTTTAAAGGAATTCGCGTATCCCAACGTCGCATAGACGTCATACGGCGAAAACGACCCCAGCACCTCGTAATTCAGGTTCGGATCGGTCGTCGAGGCGATCCGTTGGGTCACTTCCTGACTGGGCACGGACAAGTAGTTGACGTTCCCGCCCACCGACCCCCAAGCCCCCAAGTCGACCAAGCCCGCCAGATGCTCCGAATACGCCCCTTCGAACCAAGCGTTGTGGGAATATTCCAATTGGGAAACACTTTCGGCGATGCCCGCCGGGTTATACGAAAGCGCCGACGCGTCCCCCAAAACCGCGGTATAGGCTTCGCCCATCGCGATCGCCCGGGCCCCGGTCCCCAGTTTCAGGAACGTCTCCGCGGTCGTGCCCACTTCCGTTTCGTCCGCATGGGCCAACGCCGCCCCGTTCAGGAGCAGTGCCGCCGCCATTGCCGTAAACATCCATTTCTTATGCATCGCAACCCACCACCTAGATCCAGCGGACCGCCAGGGCATGGCTTCCGCTTTCAAGGACAAAAAGGGGGACGGCACCGAACCGCTCCCCTCTGGAAAAAACCGCTTCACGCTCCCTGGAACTGCGCTTTCGTTATTTCCGAAGTGCGCAAAAACGAGGCGTCCATCCAAGCGGTTGACGCCGTTTTCCAAGCAGGACCCAAACTCCCTTTGAATTCCGTTCCATCCGTCCCCCACGACGCTGTGGTGGCCATCCGGTTGCCGTTTTAGCGGCACCACACTTCGTTTCCCCACATGCATGCATCTCGCCTTCCGGCGTCCGCAGGCGACGAACCGTTTGCGTGCAGGTCGAACAAACATCTCGAAGCACCCGCCTCCCAACGCAAGCGGAACTGCGAGCTAATTTTCCCAACCTGACTCCACGCTTCCAGTCACAGGCATCGTTGGTTGTCGCGAATTTTTAGGGGAAGCGCAAAAAGGCGAGTCCTATATTTCATATCCGGGAAATTAATAATATGACATCCGTCAAAGAATCCCGTAAAAAAAAGAGAACGCCCTGCCAGAACGTGGACATTCCTATCTTGAGTGCATTTTCGATTTAAAAACGCCCAAATTTAAAGGCCCTTTATGGTTACCGCACCGCGCAAAGAACTGTCCCTCTGAGGAGTGGGCTGCCTTAGAGAATTCTATTTTTCCCAAGAAACGCCTTCAGGCCCGCTCCCCTCCCCTAAAGGCATCCTCGCAAAAAACGACTTCCGAAATTCCAGCTCTACCGCTGTCTCCTTACGGCGCGCCCGTCCCGAAATCGAGGCTTCCGAAGCGGACTGGTCCAGTTGAACTGTTTCAGCCTTCTGGCCATTCCTCCCTGAATCGCTTACCCATCGCCTTCAGGCGTTCCCCAGCTCCAAGCGCGCGGTAAAGCCCGCCGCAACGGCCGTTCTCAGGGCTTCATGCCCGCGTGCCTTCAGTTCCGGATCCACCGCCACGATCTCGTGGGCGGCCTGGCGGGCGTCCGCCACCAGCGCCTGATCCCGCACCAAATCGGCATACTTGAGCTCCGGCAGGCCGCTCTGACGCGTGCCGAGCACCTCCCCGGGGCCCCTCAACTGCAAATCCTCTTCGGCGATGACAAAGCCGTCCGTGGTGGACACCATCACTTCGAGGCGCTTGCGGCCCTCGTCGGTCTTGGGGTGGCCCAACAAAAAACAATAGCTGCGCGCCGCGCCCCGTCCCACCCGTCCCCTCAGCTGATGCAGTTGGGCCAGGCCGAAGCGGTCGGCGTCCTCCACCACCATGACCGACGCGTTGGGCACGTCCACCCCCACTTCGACGACCGTGGTCGCGCAAAGCACCGGCGCCGCGCCCGAAGTGAAGGCCTCCATGACGGCCTCTTTTTCTTCCTGTTTAAGGCGGCCGTGCAGGAGTTCCACCCGCATCCCCGGAAAGACGTCCAGGCGCAATTCCTCCACCATCTGCGTGGCGGCTTTCCATTCCGCCTTGTCGCTCTCGTCGACTAGGGGGACGACCACATAGGCCTGGCGCCCTTCGGTGATCTGGCGGTGGACGAAACTCCAGACCTCGGAACGTTTCCCGTCGGGGACCCAGCGCGTTTCCACGGGGCTGCGGCCGGGCGGGAGGCCGTCGAGCACCGAAACGTCCAGGTCCCCGTAGACGGTCATCGCCAAGGTGCGCGGAATGGGCGTCGCCGTCATCACCAAGGAATGCGGTTCGTCCTGGCCTTTCCGCGCCAGCGTCAGGCGCTGCACCACGCCAAAACGATGCTGTTCGTCCACGACGACCAACCCCAATTTTCCGAAGGTGACGCCTTTTTGGATCAAGGCCTGGGTTCCCACCGCCACCAGCGGCTGGCCGCTGGCGAGATGGGCCAGCACCTCTTTGCGGCCTTTGCCTTTCTGCGCCTGGGTGAGGCTCAAGACCTCCACGCCCAGGGGCTCCAACAGGCGCCGCAAGGTTTTCAGATGCTGTTCGGCGAGTATCTCGGTCGGCGCCATGATGGCGCCCTGCCAACCCGCGCCCACCGCCGCGGCCAAGGCCAGGGCCGACACCACGGTCTTGCCGGAACCCACATCGCCCTGAAGCAGACGCCGCATGGGCTTGGGCTTCCCCAGATCGGCCCGAATCTCCCTCCAAACTTTCTCCTGGGCCCCCGTCAGCGTGAACGGCAAGGCGGCCAGCAGGCGCTCGGGCAGGTCCCCTTCCCCGAAGCGGGGCGCGCTGCGTTCCGCTTCCTTGAGCTTTTTTTGCGCCAGGGCCAGGGACAGCAACAGCAATTCCTGGAAAGCCATGCGCCGACGGGAGGGCTCCAGATCCGCCAGGCTTTCCGGAAAATGCAGGCGGCGCAGGGCCTCGGCCAGCCCCGGGAAAGCCCGCGCCTCGCGCAGACCCTTGGGCAGGGGCTCCGCCATCCGCTCCAAAGCCGGAAGCGCCTGCCACACCGCCGAACGGAAGATGCGCTGGCTGAGTTCCTTGCCCAGGGAATAGAGGGGCACGATGCGCCCGGTGTGCACCAGGGCCTCGTCCCCGCCCTCGGGCAAGGCCTCGGCTTCCGGATTGCTCATCTGGCGGCGGCGGTTGCGCAATTCCATGCGCCCGCTCAAAACCACCAAAGCGCCCGGCTGGAAGCGGCGCTGCTGAAACGGCTGGTTGAAATACACCGCGCAAAGGGCGCCCGTCGCATCCTGGAGGCCCACTTCGGTGATGGTCATCCGATTGCGGGTGCGGAAATTGACGCTGGAAAGGACCCGCACCTGGACGGTCGCCAGTTCCCCGTCCTGCAGTTCGGCCACGGATTTCAGGCGGCTGCGGTCCTGCCAGTCGCGCGGCGTATGCAAAAGAAGGTCGCCCACGCTTTGGATTCCCAGGGCGCGCAGGGCCGCCCCCCGCTTCGGGCCCAGGGCCGGCAACACGGTCACCGGATCCTCCGGGGCCAGACCGGCCTCCTCCGTTGGGGCGACCGCCTTTTTTTCGGGCGCCCGCGCTGCGCCCTTGGCCTGGGACCCGGGAACGGCGGTTCCGACCGTAGCTTCCGGTGCCTCCAGGACCGCACCCGCCGTCCCCCGAAACGCTTCGGGGACGGTTTTCTCCTCCCCCAATGCCCGTAACGCTTTTTCCACGGCCTCTTTGCGGGCCTCCACGCCCCAGCCCGCGTATCCCCGGAACTCCCCGGCCCATTCGGGCGCCCAACGGGCGACAAAGGGCTCCAGACCGCCGGCGACGGCGCGATCCAGGTAGCCCTGACGGCGCTCCCACGCCAAGGGCTTCCTTATCCTTTCGACGGCCGCTTGCCCGTCCTGCACCGATTTGTTACAGTCATTTGTCATGTTTTGAAATTTCCCCGGAGCCTGGGGAGCGCCACTCCGCCGCGATGCCCAACCCCAATCGTCCCACTCAAGAACATTCCCGTTTCGGAAAGTTGGCGTATTGGCTGGTTGAAATCTGGAACCAGTTGCGCGCCGCTTGGATTCGCTTTGCCGAATCCAGCCAAAACGCCTGGTGGTTCCCTTTTGTCCTCGGCGCCCTGGTGGCCTTCGACGCCTTTGTGGTGGTCCTGCCCGGGGACGTCATGGTCGCGCTGGCGGTGCTCTCCAACCCCAAAGGCTGGCGCAAGACGGCCCTGGTTTCCGCCATCGGCAGCGCCTTGGGCGCCTTCGCCCTTTATCTCGTCATCCACCATTTCGGCAAAGAAGCCCTCGACCACATGAACGCGAGCGGCCTGGCCCAGCCGAGCTGGCAGAGGGCCCGGGGGCTGTTCAAACAGTACGGATTATTCTCCCTGGCGCTGGGTTCGGTCATCCCTGGCGGCACCTGGCCCCCGGTGGTGCTGGCGGGCCTGAGCACGGACCACTGGCTGACCGTCTTCGGCTGGCTGTTTTTAGGCCGCTTTGCCCGCTTCTTTCTGCTGAGTTGGGGAACCCGCGAAGGCTGGGCGATGTTCCAGGCCGTCAAGCAGGAGGCCTTGGACCAGAAATGCGTCAGGAACGAAACCGAACCCATCACGCTCGCCCCTGAACAGGATTCGGAGCCGGACGCGGTTCCGGAGCCTCCGGCCCCGGAAAAAGGCGCCGACCCTACGCGATGATCGCGATGGCGTCGATTTCCACCTTGGACTCGCGGGGCAGTTTGGACACGGCGACCGTGGTCCGGGCGGGGGCCGTCCCGGTGAAATAGCGTTCGTACACTTGGTTCATGTATTTGAAGTCCGCCATATCCGTTAGGTAAACGGTCGTCTTGACCACCTGGCTCAAATCGGCCCCGGCCGCCTCCACCACCGCCTTCAAATTCGCCAACACCTGTTCGGTCTCCTTGGCCACGCCCCCCTGTACCTTGTTGCCGGCGGCGTCCAAGGGGATTTGCCCCGAAAGGAACAGCAACGGGCCGACCTTGACGGCCTGCGAATAGGGGCCGACCGGGGCCGGCGCCAGGGGGCTGAGCACGGGTTCTTTGGGCATCGCGAGTCCTCCTTAGCTTTCTTCTTCCGGGTGGTCCAGGGCCTGGGCGTCGAGCGCCGCCTCGTCCTGGTCCCGCAAAGCCCGCCGCTTCAAGCGGCGATCCCGGCGTTTCACCGACATGATGCCTTCGACCTGGTATAGGTTGAGCATCAGCCGTTTGAGGTGTTCCAGATCGTACACGGCCACCGTGAAGCGCGCCTGCGCCATGCCGTCTTCCAACGCCGAAGCCCAGGCCGCCGAAAGGTTGCCGGTCTTGCCCGTGACCGAAGTCGTGCGGGCGATCGTCAAAAGCATGTCCGCCATCAGGTTCGGCCGATCCCAGGCCGCCACTTCCAGCTCAATAGGACGCGCGCCGGCGCCTTCCCCGGCCCAGCGCACCTCCACCAAGCGTTCGGATTTGCGCATCAGGTCGGGCGCGTTGACGCAATCGGCGCGGTGGACGCTGACGCCCCTGCCCACGGTGACGTAACCCAAGATGGGGTCGCCCCGGACCGGGGTGCAGCAGCGCGCGAAGGAGACGACCACCCCTTCGAGGCCCTTGATCTCGACGCCGTCGATGGTGCTGACGACCGGCTTGGGCTTGGCCTGTTGGACGGGAGCCTCGGTGACCAGGCTGGGCTGGACCTTCGCCAGCACGTCGCGCGCCTCGATTTCGTGCGCGCCCACGGCCGCCAGCAGCTCCTCGGCGGCGGCGAAGCCCATCTGCCGGGCCACCTCCAAAAAGCTGCCGCTGCGGACCAGATCGTGGATCTTGACGCCGTGGCGCTTGAAAAGGCGTTCCAGGGCTTCCTGCCCGCGCAGGGCGTCGGCCTCTTTTTCGAAATGCCGCAGGGCCCGTCGAATCCGGCTCTTGGCCTTGCCCGTGCGCGCGTAAAGCAGCCAATCCTTGTTGGGATGGTGCTGGGAGCTCGTCAGCACCCGGACGATATCGCCCGAATTCAGTTCCTGGCGCAGCGACGCCATCTTGCCGTTGACCACCGCGCCGTAGCACTGGTCGCCGACGTTGGAGTGCACGGCGTAGGCGAAGTCGATCACCGTTCCGCCGCGGGGCAGCATCTTGACCTCGCCCTTCGGAGTAAAAACGAAGACCTCGTCGTCGTACAGGTCGATCTTCAGGTTTTCGACGAATTCGCGGGCGTCCCGGCTTTCTTTCTGCCACTCGACGACGTTCTTCAGGAAGGGCAGTTCGTCCGCGCCACCGGGCTTGGCTCGGGTCTTGTACTTCCAGTGCGCGGCGATGCCCCGCTCGGCGATGCGGTGCATTTCGTCGGTCCGCACCTGGATCTCCAAGGGCAGGCCCGAAGGTCCCACGACGGTGGTGTGGAGGCTTTGGTAGCGGTTGGACTTGGGGATGGCGATGTAGTCCTTGACCCTTCCGGGCAGGGGCGTCCACAGCGCGTGGATGACGCCCATGGCCGCGTAGCAGTCGGGCACGGACGTGGTGATGACCCGAAGCGCCACCAGGTCGAAAAGTTCCTCGAAGCGCTTGTGGCTGCGGAGCATCTTCTGGTAAATGCTCCAGAGGTGCTTGTTGCGGCCGCTGACCTCGACGGCGATCCCCTCTTCGGCCAGCTTGGACTTCAGGAGTTTTTCGGTCTCTAGGAGGCGCGAGGCCCGGTCCCCCTGGGCCGCCTCGACCTGGGCCGACAATTCGGCGTATTCGCGCGGATAGAGGACGGCCATGCAGCGGTCCTCCATCTCCCATTTCCATTGATGGATGCCCAAACGGTTGGCCAATTGGGCGTAGACTTCCAGGGTCTCGCCCGCGATGCGCCGTTGCTTTTCTTCCCGCAGGAACACCAAGGTGCGGATATTGTGCAGGCGGTCGGCGAGCTTGATCAAAAGCACGCGGACGTCCTTGGCCATCGCCACCAACATTTTCCGGAGGTTCTCGGCCTTGGCCTCGTCCCCGCTGGGGCTCATCCGTACGCTGATCTTGGTGACGCCCTCGACCAGTTGGGCGACTTCGGGGCTGAAGCGGGCCGCCAGTTCCTCGGCCTTGATCGGGGTGTCCTCGACGACGTCGTGCAGCAGTCCAGCCGCGACGGTCGCCCCGTCGAGGCCCAAACGGGCCAATTCCAGGCCGGTGTGGGCGGCGTGGCTAAAATACGGGGCGCCGGAAGCGCGCTTTTGGCCGGAGTGGGCCTCCGAGGCAAAAGTGTAGGCGCGGTTCAGCAGTTCCCGTTCGGTTTCGGGCATGGAGGTGTCCGCGACCGCCAGAATCTCTTCGAGGGCGGGTATCCTGCTGTACACCTCGGGGCCCGAAAGCACGCCGAATTCGAAATCAGATGTGGAAGGCATAGTCCAATGTAACAGAAAGTCCGTGGGGGCAAAAGGCCGTCCCCCTCGGCCTAAAACAAAGGCGGTCCCCCGTCTCCGGAGAACCGCCCAAATTCCCTAGTTTTCGTCGGGGGACTTTTTCCGACTCAACGGGGCTCTTTGTCCCGTTTAAACCAGAAGAGCAGCGCGATGGCCGCGAGACCCAGGAAGAACCATTTCCAAAAGCCCAAACCGTGCGGCTGTTGGACGGGCCGAGGCCGATGCGTCGGGGTGGGTACCGGACTGGGTGCCATCGCCTGGGCCGCCGCCGTCGCCGCTTTGGGAGCGGAATGGACGTTCTTTGTACGTCCCTGTTTGGCCTTTACGGCGAGCGCTTCCGCCCGTTCTTTCGCCAAAAAGGCTTCTTCTTTGGCTTTGAGGACTTCGGAATCGGCGACGTCCCTGGGAACGGTCAGGATGGCTCCAACCCGGGGATGGTCCGCGTCTTTGGCGTCCACCCGATTGGCGTCCTGGATCAAGGGGTACAGCCAGGGGGAATGGTAAATTTCCGGCCGGGCCGCGATCGTCTCCAAAGTGTCGCCGGAGTGCACTTCCACGCTGGTCGGTTTGCCTTCGCCGCTGCGGGTATTGCCGCTGGGCAGGGCATCCGCCTGTTGTTTCAACCAGTCCGGCGATTGCAAAACCGCGTCGTCGTAGGCGCCTTGCGCCTTGACCGTTTCCGTAGCCACCACCGAAGCGGTCGGCATGGGCGTGGCTTCGTTCCCGTTCTCGTCGGCGGCTTTAGGACCGGAAACATGCACCGCTGCGGACTGTTCATCGCCCGAGCCGGAAGCCATGGTCTGTCGGTCGCCGCATCCCGTGAGGGTCCAAGCGCCCAACACCACTGCGCCGGAAAGGAACCAGGGGCGCAGGTGGAAATCTTTGCGGAGAGTTATCCAGAAATTCATGTGCGTATGTTACGACAAATTATGATTTTGTCAATGTTTCCAAGCAATTTCGTGCCTCCCGAAATGTTCACAACTTGTTCACAGCTTACTCCCAGGTCCAAAATTTGCGATGTTATGCCCTTTTCTTAATGATTCTAAGCCCTCAGCGCTCTCATCCACGGCTTAGTCCAAAAAACTTTACGGAACCAGGGGGTTGGCACCCAATTTACGTTTTCTTGGCTGTCTTGCGAAGCTGTTGCGAGAGAACAAACCGGGGGAGCTTCCCCCGCCGACTCCCCAAACCAAGAAGAAGACCTTTCCGCAGGGGAAAGCCGAGAATCAAGCCCAAGACGGAAAATTATGTGTTTGAAGTCATAGTCACTTTATGGCATATTTTGTTGATGGAATGGATTGTTCAAATCGGCGACGAGTTCGAACCTGAATTCGAAAAACTGCACGAAGACGTGCGCCTGGAAATTCTGGCCCTCGCTCGTTTGCTGAAGCAACTTGGACCGCAGCTGGGCCGTCCCCGCGTGGACACGCTCAAAGGGTCTAAGCACAAGAACATGAAAGAGTTACGCTTCGACGCGTCCGATGGTGTTTGGCGGGTGGCTTTTGCCTTCGACACCAGTAGACAGGCCATCCTACTGGTTGCAGGAGATAAGTTGGGGGGCAGCGAAAAGCTTTTCTACCAGGGCTTGATCCGGAAGGCCGACAACAGATTGGACGCTCACTTAGCAAGACTGAAGGCGAAAGGAATAGACCATGCCAAAAAACGTTGACGAAATTATAAAGGCACTTCCTGTCGGCCAACGCAGGAAGGTGGAATCACGCGCGGCTAAGCTGATCGCGGAGGAAATGACGTTGCGTGAACTGCGCCGCAAGTTAGCCCTTACCCAGGCTGGGGTTGCGAAGGCGCTTGGGACTACCCAGGACAGGGTATCTCGACTTGAAAAGCGTGGCGATCTACTGCTTTCCACGTTGAGCAATACTGTAGCCGCCATGGGTGGCCACCTGTCGTTGGTCGTCGAATTTCTCGACCGCGATCCCGTAGTGCTTACGGACCCCTTTGCAGGTAATTCGAGGACAAGACGCATCGGCCGGAAGCATGTAATGGCCAAAGAGTAGGCCGCCAAACGGCCATACTCGGTTCCTTCTGGAAATCGTTTTGATTTAAATAACAGTTTAACGCAATACGATTGGTTGCCAAGGACTTGGCAACCTTGCAGACGTCCAGATGAAGGTATTCGTATCCGTCCGCCGACCATTTTCCACGTTACTGATGGAAGCGAATGGGCTCTAATCTGCGCCGGGCACAATTTCCTTAAATTATACAGCAGCGGTTGGCGACCAAGCACGGGGTAGCGGGGGCAGTAGCGAGGAAATACGAAGAAAATCGCTCAAAACCACAAAAAGGGGCAAGCAGGCAGGGCGAAAGAAATCGGAAAGGCACAAAAATTCGGCGCTGGCTGAAATCCAGCACGCTAAACCGTAATTATCCAGGCCCTGGAAACTGGTACGCCGACGGGCTCCTAGCCCGTAAAACCTCAAATCCCGGCGCCTGATCCCTCTTCCCCTCCCAGCCCTCACGCCTCAGCCTAGCGGATGAAGGCCGAAAGCGCAAAAAAAAGGCGCCCCGCAAGGCGCCCTTTTTTTCGTTTTTCCTTTTCCTCTATTTCCTTCCCTTGTCTTTCACCTCTTGCTTGGCCAGGGCGATCAGTTCGGCCACCGGCATCACCGTGTTGTCGGGGCTGCCAAAGCGGCGTAAGGCGGCGGTGCCGGCCTCGGCTTCTTTGCGGCCGACCACTAAGGTGAGGGGGATCTTTTCGAGCTGGGACTGGCGCACCTTGGCGTTGATCTTGTCGGCCGAAAGGTCCACCTCCACCCGGAAGCCTTCGTCCTGAAGCTGTTGTTGAAGTTTCAGGGCGTAAGCGTCCGCGTCGCCCGTGACCGTCAGGATACGGGCCTGGACCGGCGCCAACCAGAGCGGGAAGGCCCCGGCGTAATGCTCGATCAGGATGCCAAAGAAACGCTCCAGCGACCCCAGCAGGGCCCGGTGCAGCATGACGGGACGCTTGCGCGTGCCGTCGGCGGCGACGTATTCCATCTGGAAGCGTTGGGGCAGGTTGGGATCGACCTGCAGGGTCGAGCACTGCCAGGTGCGGCCGATGCTGTCCTTGATCTTGAAGTCGATCTTGGGCCCGTAGAAAGCGCCGCCACCCTCGTCGATCTTGTATTCCCAGCCGACCGCTTCCAGGGCTTTCTTGAGCGCGTCGGTCGCCTTGTCCCACCAGGCCTGCTCGCCGATGCTCTCCTTGGGCCGCGTGGAGACGTAGACCTCGAACTCCGAGAAGCCGAAGCTCGTCAGCATGTGGCGGATGAATTTGACGACCCGGGCGATCTCGTCGGTCAGGTTCTCCTCGGTCACGAACAGGTGGGCGTCGTCCTGGGTGAAGCCGCGCACGCGCATCAGCCCGTGCAGGGTGCCGCTGCGCTCGTAGCGGTAGACGGTCCCCATCTCCGCCAGGCGCATGGGCAAATCCCGGTAGCTGCGCAGCGAATTTTTGTAGATGAGGATATGGAACGGGCAGTTCATCGGCTTGAGGTAGTAATCCTGCTCGTCGATCTGCATCGGGCTGTACATGCTGTCCTTGTAGTTCTCAAGGTGCCCGCTGGTCTGCCACAGGTGGGCCCGCCCGATGTGCGGCGAGTACACGAAATTGTATCCGGCCGTGATGTGCTCATCGCGCCAGAAATCCTCGATCAGCTTGCGCACCATGGCGCCCTTGGGGTGCCAGTACACCAGCCCCGGACCCGCGTCTTCCTGGAAGCTGAAGAGGTCCAAATCCTTGCCCAGACGCCGATGGTCGCGCTTTTTGGCCTCCTCGACCTGCTTGAGGTGGGCCTCCAATTCGGCCTTCGTCGGAAAGGCCGTGCCGTAGATGCGGGTGAGCATCTTGTTCTTTTCGTCGCCGCGCCAGTAGGCGCCGGCCACCGAAATCAGCTTGAAGGCGACGGCCTGTCCGCTGTGGGCGATGTGGGGGCCGCGGCAGAGATCCAAAAAGCCGCCGACCTGGTAGCAGCTGACCTGGGGGGCGCCCAAATCGCGGATGATCTCGGCTTTGTAGCTTTCCCCTTTGCCCTCGAAATGCTTGAGCGCCTCCTCCGACGTCACCTCGGTGCGCACAAACGCGTCGCCCTTGGCGGCCAGTTGGGTCATGCGCGCTTCGATGGCCGGCAGATCCGCCTCGGTCACGGGCTGGGGCAGGTCGAAATCGTAATAAAAGCCGTTTTCGATGGAAGGGCCGATGGTGACTTTGGTCCCGGGGTAGAGTTCCTGGACCGCGGCGGCCATCAAATGCGCCGTGCTGTGGCGCAGGATTTCGAGGGCCTCCGGGTTCTTAAAGGTCAGAATCTCGACGCTGCACGCGGCGTTCAGGGGCGTCGAGAGGTCCTTGAGCGTCCCGTCGATGCGCGCGGCCACGGCCGCCTGGGCGAGCCGGGAGCCGATGGAAGCGGCGAGGTCCAAGGCGGTCTTCCCCGCCTCGAGCGGGCGGACGGAGCCGTCGGGAAGCTTAACGTCGATCATAGCCATAGTCGGGTACGCATCCGAAAAATGCCGGTCCGGGTCAGTCCTGGGCTGTCACCCCCGGCACCCACCAAGGGCGCAGGGGTATCCACAACCAGCCCCAGACGAGCGCAAAGCTGGAAAACACGTAAAAGACCGTCTTGGGGGCCCCAAAGAGGATGGTCGAAGCCATCATGCCGCACAACAGCGCCAGCACGGCGACGGCCTCGACCCGCCGAAGCCCCTTAAAGGCGGGATAACGCAAAGGGCTGACCATCGACAGCGCCACCAACGCGGTCAAAGCGGCGATGAATCCAGGGGAAAGCCCGGCGTCGGCGAAGCCCAAATAAAGGCTCGTGCAGATCATGGCTCCCGCCGGGGTCGGCACCCCCACGAATCCGAAGCGGGGGACGCCGGTGGTCTGAACGTTGTAACGGGCCAAGCGGAAGCAGGCGCACAAAAAATACAGCAATGGCGCCAGGGCCACGCCCAAGGAACGCCCCGGATCCCGGAGAAACGCGGCATACAGCAGGATCGCCGGAGCCATGCCGAAGGTGACCGCGTCGGCGAAGGTGTCCAGATACATGCCGAATTCGGAGCTGGCGTGGAGCAGTTTGGCCAGCTTTCCGTCGAGCACATCGCCGATGCAGGCCCACAGGATCAACCAACAGGCGACCGCAAATTCCGGGGCCCCCGGCGTGCGGCCCTCATGCAGGGCGCGCACGCTGACGAAAATGGAATAAAAGCCCAGGAGCAGGTTCCCCGAGGTGACCGCATTGGGGATCCACGCCAAGGAAATCGCGCGTTTCCCCATTTCAGGCCCGCGCGCGCTTCTTGGCCGCGGATTTCACTTTGGCCGCGCCCTTGGGCGGACGGCCGCGACGGGGTGCGGGGGCCGCGACGGCTTCCACGCTCCGCTTAGGCGGACGGCCGCGCCGGGGCGCCGGAGCCGCGACGGCTTCCACGCTCCGCTTACGGGGGCGTCCCCGCAGCCTTGCGGCGGAAGCGCCCGTTTGGGGCGCGTTTCCGCCGGAAACCTCCGCCGAAACCGGAGCCGCGAGGGCTTTGGGCGCCAGCCGGGCCAGCACGGTCTCGCCGCCGACCACCTTGTCGCCCACCTTCACCAAAATCTGGGCTTCCGGGGAAACCCCCAGATCGACCTGGGAACCGAATTGGATCAAGCCGATCAATGCGCCGGGGGCGAGTTCGTCTCCGGGCTTGGACCAGGGAACGATGCGGCGGGCGATCAAACCGGCGATCTGTTTGACCTGGGCTTTGCGCCCCAGGGAACTGATGCGGAACCAATGCTGCTCGTTCTCAAGGCTGGCCTTGGGAACCGAAGCGGCCAGGAACTTTCCGGCGATATAGCGGGTATCTTCGACCTTGGCGTGGGTCGTGAACGGCGAACGCTGCACGTGCACATTGAAAATGTTGAGGAAAATCCGGATTTCGACGCCCTTGCCCAGCCAGGGATCTTCGATGGGCTCGATGGCGATAACCTTGCCGTCGGCGGGCGACACCAGCGCGGCGGGATCGGCCGGGATACGGCGGGCGGGATTGCGGAAGAACCAGGCGCAAAATGCGCTCAGCACCAGCGCCAATCCGCAAATCCCCCAGCACCAGGAATGGCCCCGGAATGCGGGCACGGCGAAGGCCAGCGCCACGATCCAAGCCGGTGCGATAAAGTTCCAGGCATTCTTGACCACGTTTCCCCTTGAAAGAACGCTCATTTTCGATTTCTTAACGAATTCCAACCATTAAAAAATAGCGCAAAGCGGGCGGGCGGGCAAGGACGCAAGCGCCCTTCGCCTTAGCGCCACCCCCGCCCCGGCAGCACCTCGACCAGGGCCTTATCCGAGCTTAACGCCACCCACAGGGATTTCCCGTCCGGTGCGGCGATCATGGCGCCCGGACGCCCGCCCAAGGGCAAAGTCTCCGCCACCCGCCGTCCCTCCAGGTCGAGCAGGCGCAGATTCCCGTCATCGCAGGCCAAAGCCAGGAAACGGCGGGACGGCGCCAGCACCATCGCCACCGGCCCCCCAGGCACCGGTAAATAGTCCACCCGCCGCACGTCCTGCAGGCGGTACACCGCCACGCCGGAGCCGTCGTAAAGATGGAAAGCCGCCGCATCGGCGTCGGCGAGTTCCGAGCCGTCGTCCGGCCCCTCATCGTCGTCCGCGGACGGGGAAAGCCCCGCCGCGGCCGCATCCGGCGGGGTCAAGGGCGCCAGGGTCAGCGGCGTCGCCGCCGGAGAAGGCTGGGCCAGGGGCGAGGGGTCCCCGGGCCGCCCATGGCAGGCCACATACGCCCAGCCGCCCTTCCCGTCCAGCGCGAGAGCCCTCGGACTGGGGCCCGCCTCCGCGATCTCCTTGGTCGCCATGTCCGTCAAAGCGATCCGCACCAGGGCGTCGGATTGCCGGGTGGCCACCCAGGCGTCCCTCCCCAGAAATTCGACCGCCGCGGCTTCCCCGCCCAGGCCCAGGTCGTTTTCCAGATGGAAGTCCTTGAGCCGATACACCCCCACGTCCGGAATCCCGGGATGCCCGCAGAACAGGCGCCCGCCCTCCGGATCATAGGCGAAACTCCCGACCGGTTCCGCCGGCAAAAAATCGCGGGCGACGCGGCGGTCTTCCAAGCGGACCTGGGCCACGCTGGAGAGCCCTTCGGAGACGTAAAAGCTGAGGCCATCCGGATGGAACAGCAGCGCTTTGGGCTTGGGGAGGGTGTCGATGCGTTCCAACAAAGCGCCGTCCGCCGCCGACAGGACCCAAACGTCGTTGCTCCGGCGGCACAGGACCGCCAAGCGCTTCCCCGAGGGATCCGCCGACAAACCGCAGGCGCCCAAGCCGATGCGCCAGCGACGCCCGAGTTTGGGGGCGCCCGTGGGCCCACACGCGGCCAGGGCCAGCCCCAAAAAAATCAGGAGGACGGCGTTCCGCCGTCCTCCCAATAAGGCGCCGGGCTTTCCGGCTTTCAGCGCTTGGCCGGGGAACGCAGGTTCCATTCGACGACCACCGGACTGGCGACGAAGATGGAGGAATAGGTTCCCACGATGATCCCCAGGATCAGGGCCAGCGAAAAGCTGTGCACCACGGCCCCGCCGTAGAAGTACAGGACCACCACGGTGACCATCGTCGCCATCGAGGTGTTGATCGTCCGCGAAAGGGTCTCGTTGATCGAATCGTTGACGACCTTGCCCATGGGCTCGGTGCGGCGAATCTTGAGGTTTTCGCGGATACGGTCGAAGACCACCACCGTGTCGGTCAGCGAATAGCCCGCCAGGGTCAGCAGCGCGGTCACCACCAGCAGCGAAAACTCGTGGCCGAACACCACCATGATGCCCAGCACCGCCAGCACATCGTGCATGGTGGCGATCAGGGCGCCCACGCCGAAGCGGAAGTCGAAACGGAAGGCGATATAGATCAGGATGCACAGCATCGAGATCGTGATCGCCCAGGCCGCCTTCTGCCACAGCTGCTTTTGGACCGCCGGGCCGACGTACTCCACCGAGCCTTCCAGCACCGCGTTGCCCGAGAGTTTCTGGGCCACGCCGTCCTTGAACGCCTGCATCAGGGCGTCCGCGCTTTCACCGTCGGGCACCGGCATGCGCACCAGATAGGTGTTGCGGCCCGAAGCGCTCTGGGCGCTCTGGATGTCGGCCTCCTGGAAACGCGGGCCGATCGCGGCCCGCAGGGCCTGGACGTCGACGGGCTGTTTGAGGATCACCGTCAGGTTCGTCCCGCCGCCGAAGTCCACTCCGAGCTTGGCCTTGCCCGCGGCGAGCAGGAACACCGCGTAAAAGCCGAGGGCGACGAGCACCCCCGAAAGGGCGAAGCCGATGTAGCGCTTGCCCACGAAATCGATGTTGGTCTTGTTGGGAATCAGGCTGAACATGCGTTCCTCAAATGCTCAGGGTGTCCGAAGCCCGGCGGGCGTCGAAAATGGCTTTGGAGACGAACAGGGCGGTGAACAGGCTGATGGACACGCCCAGGGACAGGGTCACGGCGAAGCCCTTGATCGGACCCGTTCCGAACTGGAACAACACCAACGCCGTGATCAGGCTGGTGATATGGCTGTCGAAGATCGTCCAGAACGCGTGCTGATAGCCGGCGTCCACCGAGGCCCGCACCGTCTTGCCGAGCTTCAACTCTTCGCGGATGCGCTCAAAGATGATCACGTTCGAGTCCACGCTCATGCCCATGGTGAGCACGATGCCGGCGATGCCCGGCAGGGTGAGCGTGGCTTGGAACGCCGCCAGGGCGCCCAGCAGGAAGACCAGGTTGAAGATCAGGGCCAGGTCCGCGATCATGCCCGAAACGCGGTAGTAGAAGCCGATGTAGAGCAGGACGGCCAAGGTCCCGAAGAGCGCGGCCAGGAACCCGGACTTGATGGTGTCGGCGCCCAAGGTCGGCCCGACCACGTATTTGTCCACGACCTTGAGCGGGGCCGGAAGGGCGCCGCAGCGCAGGACCAACGCCAAATCCTTGGCTTCGTCGACCGTGAACTGGCCTTCGATGATGCCGCGGCCGCCGCCGATGTGGCCCTTGATGACCGGGGCGGACTGGACCTGCCCGTCGAGGACGATGGCGAGGCGCCGACCGACGTTCTCCTCGGTCAAGGAGCCGAAGATGGACGAGCCCTCCTTGGTCAGGGTGAAGGCGATCGTGGGCTGGCCGAAAGCGTTGGAGCTGAAGTCCACCTGGGCCTCGGCCAGCATGTCGCCGGTCATGAGCAGGCGGCTTTCGACGAGCATGGGTTCCTTGTTGGCGCGGTCGTGGAGCAGTTCGATGCCTTCAGGCAAGGCCGCCCGGGTGTTGCCTTCGGAGTCGACGTAGTCCGAAACCTTATAGGTGTCGCTCACCAGCTTGAACGCCAACTGGGCCGTCGCCCCGATGGTGCGCTGGGTGCGGTCGGGATCGGTGTCGCCGGGCAGCTGGACGACCACGTACTTGTCGCCCTCGCGCTGGATCAGCGGTTCCTTGAGGCCCATGCTGTCGACGCGGTTGCGGATGATTTCGATGGCGCGGTCCACCGCCTCGCGGGGATCGATCTTGGGCTTGCCCAAGTCGTCCTTGGCGATCTGGTCGGTTTCGACCTCGTACTTGAGGTAGGTCCCGCCCTGAAGGTCCAAGCCCAGATTGAGCGCCGGCTTCAGGAGCCCGGAGCTGAAATCCCCCTTGAACCAGCCCGGGTAGAGTTCCCACAGGCTAAAGAGCGTGAGGAGTCCGGTGACAATCACAACCCAACGTTTGACCATGGTCTGCCTTAAGAGAACACGAAAAAGGCTTGAAAAAGCCCCAGATTATAGGAAATAGAGGTGCGTTCCGTCAAGCCGCTTGCATAAAAAGTGCGCAGGCGCCCAAGAACGCCAGACCCGCCAAGGCCAGCGCAAGACCCCACCCAAGCGTCGGCGGGCGGTATTCCAAAACCGCCGTGGCGTCCCCGAGGTCGATCGGCGCGGCCAAAAAGCCCGCTTCGGACCTCAAAAGACGCTGTTCCCGGACTCCGGCGTCGCCTTTAAGGAGCAAATTCCAGCCCCGGTCGAAGTTTTCGCTCAAAAACAGCCAAGCGGCGCCTCCGGTCGCGGGCAAGGCGACCTCGAAGTCCCCCGGCGCAGGGCGTTTGGGGAGCACCACATGCCAGGCTTGTCCCCGCGGCGGAGCCTGTTTCCCTCCGTCGACCCTCAGGGGCGCGTCCAGCACGGACACCCCCGCGGCGCGCGGCGGGACGTCGTCCCCTACGCCGCCTTCGACCACCGCGGCCGGAACGGCCTGGTGCCACCGCAAGCCTGTCGAATCCGTCTGGTCCAACCAACCCACGTCCGCGAGCGTCAGCAAATCGGGCCGCCGTACGCCGTCGGAGTCCAGGGCCCGCCAACGCTGCAGCGCTTCGCTCGGCGCCAAGCCTCCCGCCCCTCCCGACCAGCGTTCAGCGGCGAGGGCGTCGGGATCCCTGGGCATCTGGCCCGGAGGGACCTGGCGTCGTTGGGCCCCGGCCAGGTAAGGTCCGGCGGGCCGGGATTGAAACCCCTTGGCGCCCCCGTCAAAGAGGGGGCCGGCCATGGCCAGCATTCCGGCGCCCAGTCCCAAGGCCAAGCCTGCCTTCGAGGCGAAAGGCCCCCCCACGACCAAAAAAGCGAGGAGCAGGGCCAGGGAGCACTGAAAAACCAATAAGGGCCCGCCCAGGGCCGCGAAATGCCAACCGGCCTGGGTCACCGAGGCGGCGTCCGGAGCCAAACGCAGCGTTTCCAAAAGCGCCGGCGCGGCCAGCGCCAAGCCCGCCCCCCAGGCGAGCCGCCAAGCCCGGGACACCCGTGAGAGATAAGCGCCCGCCCCCAGACCGATCCCCAGCGTCGCCAGGGAGCCGCTACAGGCCAAAAAAGCGCAAAACGGGGCCGCCACCAGGCCGTCCGCCCAGCTTCCCGCAGGGTCCTCCAGCAAAAGCAGGGTCCACGGCACCCAGGCCCACACCCCGATCAAGGCCGCGGACTCCGGAGCCGCCAGCAGGCTGAAGCACAACAGCAACGCCAACAAGGCCGCCGAGCCCTTGTTCAAGGCCGGAACTTTCCGGGATAACAGCAGGGACAATCCGCCTGAAAGCAGGCAGGTGTGCACCAACAGCCACAGCGAAGCGTTCCAGGGGAACAGCAAGGGGGCGCTCGGGGCGCCAAAAGGCAGTTCCGGGGCTCCGAACAAAGGCTGACCGCCCAGAAAGCGCCCGCTCCAATACGGCCCTTTCCCTGAGGCGAGCCCCTCGAGGGCTTCCCTGGACAAGACCTGCAACCAAGCCGGCACAAGGCTCATTTGATCACCGCCACGCGTTCATCCTCCATATACCCTGGGGCTTGAAGATGGATCAGATAAACGCCGCTGGCCACGACCTTGCCGTCGGCGTTGCGGCCGTCCCAGGTGACCTGGGGGCTCAACCAAGGGGTGTTGGGTCCGCCCTGCGCCTGGCTGGGGGGGATGATCGTGGCTACGTATTCGCCCCGAAGGGTGTAGGCCTTCACCCAATAGGTGCCCGAAGCCTGCACGCCGCACTGTATCCCCACGGTTTCCCCGAGGGCGGGATTGAAGGAGTTCCGCAGGACATAGAGTTCGTTATGCCCCGAGGGAATGCCCGCAAACGCCAAGCTATAGGGCTGACCTTCGTTGCCCCCGGTGTCCAGGGGGACGACCCGATAAAAATAGGTCACCCCAGTGGTCTTGTTCGGGTAGTAATAGGTCATGGGTGCGGGATTCTGGAGGTTCACGGGTTCCGCCACCATCGTCAAATAGCTGTACGTCGCCCCGCCATCGGAACTTTGATAGATGTTGTAGCCTTTGACCCCATACCCCAGGCCCTGGGCCGTGTTGCTCAGATTGCCCACGGCAGGAATCGCCTCCCAATTCAGGACCACCCCGGTCGTCCCGGACACCATCGCCGTCAATGCATTGTTGCTCACCGGCGGTTGGGCGGGGTCCAGAGGGTTGAAGGGGGTGGTGCAAAAGTCCCGGCTCTTGGGGCCTTCCCCGGCGCCGTTGACCACCGTCATGGCGTAACACACCGGCACCAGATTCGCCGGACTGGTCGCCACTCCCGCCGGATCCAGGATGGTCTCCACCAACATCGTGATCGGGTTGGCCGAGGTCGAAGGATAGGCCACCGTGCTCGGCCCCACGTGGTAGAGGTTCCCTTGGGGCGCGCCATACGTGGGGATCGTCCCGTTGCCGGAAAATTCCGGGCGCCGATAGACGTTGTACAAGCCTCCGGCCGTGGCGTCCGATTCCCGGGCCACCCAACGCAGGGTCACGCTGCCGTTGCCGGCCGTCAAACTGATCGTGACCGGCGGTTCGATGAGGCTCTGGGAGGAGTACGAAATCTGCTCGTACGAAGCGTTATAGCTGATGCCCGGGGCCGACTCCCTGCCCCTCGCGTCCACCGCCATGAGCTCATAGTAATACTGGGCTCCGGAGACGATTTGCGTGTCGGAATAAGTCGATTCCGTGGACGCCAGCGCCGTCAACAACCCATAGGAGGTCGTGGAAGCGGCGGGCGACCGGTACAAGCGATACCCCTGCATCGGCGCATAGGTTCCCGCATACGCCGGCGGCGACCACCACAGATCCACCCGCCCCGCCCCCGCCGTCCCGCTCAGGACCGGCGCGGAATAGATGCTCGTGGCGGCCACCGTCAAAGGCGCCGCCGCCACGGGCGAAGACTCGCCGCCCGGAAGCCCGGTGGAATCCACCGCCGTCGCCGCATAGCTGTAGACCGAACCGGCGGTGACGGAAGCGTCTTCGTAGTCCGCAACAGTGCCCGATGCCGCGATCGTCGTCAGGTAGACCGGCGAGGCCGGCCCCCCGGCGCAGAGGCTCAACGGAATGGGTCGATATCCGGAGCTCCGGTACAACACCACCGACGTTCCCGAAGGCCCCCCCATTTGGATATCGACATAGGGGTTTCCGGACGCGGTCGCGGCGAACCCGCTCATGGCGCTCACCGACGCCAGCGCGGCGGCCGCGCTTTCGGAAAGCGCGACCAGGACCGTGGCGGAGCAGGTCAGGACCGGCGAGGCCCCGGCGCTGTTGAGCGCCTGCACCGTCACCGAAACCGCCTGTCCTGCGTTGAGTCCGCCCAGATGCCATAGCGCCGCCGCGGCCGCCACCTGGCTCACTCCGACGACCGCGCCGCCGTACAGGCTCCACGAGACCGCATAGCCCGTGACACCCTGGGCCGCCGACGCCGGAGTCCACACGCAATCGACGCCGCCCGAGGTGCCGGCCCCGCCGACCCCACACACCGGAGATGGAACCCCGTACGCCGTGACGGTCGCCGTCACCGGGGAGGCCGCAACCCCGCCGGGGCCCAACGCCGTGACCGCATAAACCAAAGGCAGTCCGAACAGGCAGGACGGCAGCGAATCGGAGTATCCCGTTTGGGAGGTGATGGTCACCTGCTGCGTCCCAGGGCCGCAGCGCGTCGAATGCCCGTAGGTCCGCGTCACCAGGTATCCGCCCGCGGGCGTTCCCGCCGCGGACGCCGTCCAGCTCAGGGCGACCACCGCGGTGAAGGTCCCCGCGTTGAGGCTCCCTCCCGCCGTGGCCGTCAAGACGCCCGGCGGCGGCGGCGCGAGCGGGCCGACGGCGGCGGTCTGCGTGCCGCCGAAAGGCCCGGCCGCCGCGACCGCGTAATAGGGCTGGGTGGCGCCGCTCAACGCCCCTCCGCTCGAACCCGGATCGACGGCCGCCGTGGAAGTGCAGACCGTGTAGAGCGTGGAAGGATCGGGTTCTCCGGCGAAGGCCGCGCTGGAACGGTACACCCAATATTCCGAGGCCCCGGAGACTGGCGACCAGGCCAAGGCCACGCCGCTGACCGACACCGCCGCCGTCAGGTTCGTCGGCGCCGCGGGCAGCGTTTCCGGAGGCAATTGAACGTAGGTCAAAGCGCAGGCCGAGGACGTGACCCACCCCGCCCCGGGCTGGCGGACCACGGAAGTGACGGTGTACGTCACCCCCTGCGCGAACAAGGGGGCGGAATCCGCCCAAGAAGTGTTGGTGAGGCAATAGCCGACCAGGCTGGTCCCGCTTCCCGACTGCCGGAGGACCGAATAGTACTCGCCGCCGTTGGCGATTTGCAGCCCGCTCAAGGCCCCGGCCCAGGTGAGGCCCAGCGCCGGCCCCGGGCGGCCCGAAGCGGGCAGGCTGGCCAAGGGACTGACATACGCGGGCGCCGGCGGCAGCAGGGGCACCGTCAACGTCACCGAAAGTGGACCGGCCCCGGCCGCGTTCAAGGCCTGCACCTGGTAATTCAGGAGCGTCCCGGCCAGAAAGGTGAGCCCGGCGGCGTCCGTATAGGCCGTGGTGGTGACCGCCGGGGTCCAGGTCACCGAAGAGCTGACCGTCGCGATCACGGTCACCGGCGCGGCGCTGGTCCAGCGGCGAATCCGGTAGCTGCCCACGGTCTCGGTGACGTCGTTTGGCAGCCAGGACAGCGCGACCCCCAAACTCGAGCCGCTCAGCGCGGCCGAAGCGGTCAATCCGACCACCTGGGCCGGCGGAACGCTCGCCGGATTCACCGTGGAAACCTGGACGGTGATCCCCAGAGGCAGGCCCAAATTGCCTTGGCGATCCACGGCTTGGATCAGGTACTCCGGACTACCCAAGGGCGGGTTCAGGTCCGTCCAGGACCCCTGCGTCGTCTGGGTGAGCGCCGAGGCCTGGGCCACGACGGAAACCGGCGAACCCACGGTCGCGATGCGGGAGATCTGCCAACCCTTGAAATAGAAGGTCCCGATCCCGGAACCGGCCGTCCAACTGAGATAAACGCCCCCGGTGAGGCTGCGCACGGTCAGGCTCAGCGGCGCCGGCCAAGGCGTCGCGGCTCGCACCGTCGCCGTGACCAGGGCGGAGACGTTGCCGGACACGTCCAAGGCCTGCACGCCGTAGACCAACACCCCCAAGTCCTGGGCGGCCTTTTTGTCGACATAACCGCAAACCGACGCGGAATACGTCAGGACCTGCGCCAAACTGGCCGGGAACGTCGTGGCGTCGGCGAACGCCAGCGGGCTCAGGGACTGGGCCGAAGCGCCCCGGAACACGTTGTAGCCGCTGATGGGGTAGCTGCCCGCGCCGGAGGGCGTCCACTCCAGGAGCACCGAACCGGAGGCGGTCGCCACCGCGGTCACGGAATACCCTTGGTCCACCGCGGCGCCGTAAATCCCGCTGGTGGGGGTGATCGGCAGGGTCCACATTCCCGGCGCGTCCGGCGCGACAAAGGGGGTCACCGTCACCCCTGAACCGGCGGGGCCGTACACCCGGCCCGAACCCGACGTCGCGGCGCTGGCCAAAACCTGGTAAACATTGGGGCCACTGGCGACCGGCGCCGTGTCCAACCAGGACTCGGCGCTCACTGTCGCGGCCGACGGCGACACCGCCAGGGTGCCGACTTCGGTGAACGCCGCCGGCGTCGTCCCGCCCGAAGAGAACGGCCCCGTGGAACGGAACACCGCGTAGGTGTCCGCCCAAGGAACCCCGTTCCAAGTCAGGAGCACCCGCCCGTTCTGGCTCACCGAAGCCGCGGCCGCGACCGGGGAAAGGGCGGGGGCAAAATACGCCCCGGCGAGCGTCCGGGCGTTCGTGGTGTCCGCGCCCCCATCCGCCAGGCCGGTCCCGCTCAGGTCCAGGAAATACCACGCCGGTCCCGGCGCCGTCGCCGCGGCGAACGACAGTGACACCGGCGCCCCGGCGCTCAGCGCGGTCCACGAGGCCGGCAGATACGCCACCGGGGTGAGGCTGTTGAAGGTCTGGGGCGTGCCGGTCGCGTCCGTGGCCCGATACAGCACGTATTCGGCGCTCGCCGAAGGCGTAAGCGCGCCGCCAATCGCCGTCACGCTCAGATTCTGGGCGTTCCACAAAGAAAAATTCCCCACGGTCTGCTCCAAGGCCTGTTGGGTCACCTGGGTGATCCGGGGTCCCTGGGCTCCGGTCGTCGCCGTGGCCTCCACGGCGGTCCCCGTCAGCCCCGCGCCCAAAGGCAGGATCGCCACGGTATACGGACTCAAATCGCTTAATCCGGTCAACGCGACCGCCGGAGAGGCCGAAGCCGCCATGGTGAGGGCCCCGGTCGCAGTCCCCGCCCCGACCGTCGCCGTCAATCCCCAGGGAGGCGCTCCCGAAGGGCTTCCGGTCGCCCAGCACACTTCATACCCCGTCAAAGCCGCCGCCGAAACCGCCGCCGGTGCGTTCCAACTCAAGTCCAAGCGGCCCGCGCTTGGCGCCACCGAAACTCCGGATACCGGGCCCAAGAGCCCGATTTCCTGGGAAGACGCCGAGGCGGCGGCCCAAGGCGTCGCCCCCAAGGCGCAGACGCGGAACCAGGATGGGCCCCCGGCCGTCGGCGTCAAGCTGAAGGCGGTTTTTCCGGATGTCGTCGGGGTCAGACACACGGGTAAAGGATCGCTCAGGCCGGGAGCCGTGGCGCCCCAGACTTGGTAATCGCTGACCGCGCCCGCGGGGGCCGCCCACGCCAGATTCAAGACTCCGGAGGCGCCCATCGCCGCGGAAACGCCCGGCGCGCAGGGAGGATCGAGCCATACCGGCGCTCCCGCCCCTCCGGTGTCGCCCATGGCGTCCACCGCCTGGGCCGTCAACGAAACCGGAACGCCGCAGGGCAGGGCCGAGGCCGGAAGCGTCAGGCCCCATTTGCCGGGGACCACGGAGGCCAAGGGCGTCAAAGGGGCCGCCGAACTAAACAGCAAAACGCGCCCCAACGGCGCGTCCAAAACCGGAGGGCTCACCAAGACATAGGTCCCCTGGCCCCAGCCCAAAGGCTGGACGCTCACCGTCACGCCCGAAGGCGCGGCATAGGGCGAGGCAAGCGCCGGACCGGTCAAGACGCCGGAGCCCTGGCCGAGATCGCCTCCCATCCAGAACCACTCCGGCCCCGCGTCCGGCGGCAGATTCGACAGCGTGGTCAGGGTGACGTTGTAGGGAATTCCGCTCACCTGGGGCGCCGTCGGCGCGATGGGACCCGAAGTCGAATAGAAAATATCGTAGGTATAGGCGCTTCCCGCCGGCGGCGTTTCGTAGGCGGGTTGACTCCATTCCAAAAAGACCTGCCGGGCCACGCCGGTGGCGGCGGCGCTCAAGGCGATCCCGAGCGGGGCGGGGACCTGGGGTTGGGCGACGAAACATTGCGCGCTCGCGGCCCCGCACAAGGTCACGCCGGTGAACCCCAAATATCCCGTTTGGGAATAAACGGCGCAGGCCGAAACCGTATAGGAAAGGCTTCCGGCCGAGGTCGTTATCCCGCCCGCCAACACCGACGAAGCGTCCGCATAGCTGGTCGACGTGAGCATCACCGAAAAATTCCGGGCGGTGTCCGTATCGCCTCCCGCCGTCACCAGATAAGCGCCGGCCCCGGAAACCGGCAACCACGCCAGTTGCACCGCCCCATCCGAAACCGTGGGCGTCGCGAGCAAGGGTACGCCGACGGTCGGAAATCCGAAGGCCCCGCCGCTGGGAGGGGCCTGCAGGCTGGACACGCCCTGGGCGTCGGTCACCCCCACAAAACACCACTGTCCGGCCAGCGAAGTGGCGGAACTGAACGAAGTCCACGTCATGCTCTGCGCGGCGACGAATGCCGAGGACGTCGGCGTGGCGGCCGTGTAGACCGTGTAGGTGAAGGGCGCCTGCCCCACGCCCGGGGCGTTCCAGGTGAACCCAAAGAACCCGGCGCCCGTAGACGGGACAATCCAAGGCGCCGCCAGGGTGTAAACCGGAGGATCGGCGCTCGGATAGGACGCCGTCAAGGTTCCGTCCGGGTTCTCGGCGTAAACGCGATAAATGGAGGAAGCCCCCAACGCCACGCCGGTCACATCCAAGGAAGTGCCGGTGGTGGACCCGAAAACGATCGGCAAGGGATCTCCTGGAGGGCTCCCCGAAGTCAGGCTCACCGAATCCCCGGCCACGACATAGCCGGTCGCTCCCGCCACGGCTTGCCATTGCACTTCCACCGACCCGTCGGCCTGGGTCCCTGCGGTCACCCCTTGGGGCCCGCAGAGCGGAGCCAACACGATCGCCGGAGAAGCGGTCGAACTGACGCCTTCCGTGTCCACGGCGTAGGCCGTCAGCGTGACGGAGCCGCAGCCCGGAAGCGTCCCTTCCCCGACCAAGGCCGGAAACGCGATGCGGGCGATGCAGGCCTGGGCCGCGGGCGTCGTGGACGCGGGGGCCGAAACCGAAGCCGCCGCCACCACGGAAATATAGGAAACGCCGAAGGTGGAAAAATCCCCGAAGGGCGCCACCGTGACCGTCACGAATCCGTAGGAGCCGACCGCCACGCTCTGGAGCGTCACCGCCGCGGGCGCGATGCTGCTGCAGGCGGTCAGGGGGCCGAAGGCCGCGCTCTCACGGTTCGAGGCATCCACCGCGGTGATCCAATAAGCCCCTTCCACGCCGTCGTTGGCGGAACCCACCGCCACCGTCGCGCTTTGGGTGAGCGGATAAGGCGCCGTCGCCGTAACGGTCAAGGCCAAGGCCGCGGAAGTCAGGTCGGTGGCCTCGGTTCCGGGAGTGGCGACGTAAATATGGTAGGCGCTGATTCCCGCGCCGGGGGCCGGAACCGACGCCTGCCAGGTCAACTGCACCTGGCCGCTTAAGCCGTCGCCCCAAGCCGTAGCCGCCTGGGGCGCCTGGGGAGGCTGCACCGCGGCGACCGCCGGCACGGCGGCGAGCAGGCACAAGGCGAGGACCCGGCGGAACGCGTTCATCAGAAAGTGGCCTCCATGCCCAGCGAAATCTTCAAAGAATAGTAGCCGCCGGGTTGGTTGACGGCTTGGCTGGCGTAAGGGTCGTCGTCGTAATTCTGTTCGAGCGAAAAGTTCACTTTGACGTTGTCGAGCACATTGTAGCTGAGCTGGTTCACCAGAGTGTACAGGTAGGACGCCGTGTCCTCCAGGGTCGACGTCGTCGCGTCCTGATGGCTTTGGGTGATCGCCACATGGAAATCGTTGTCAAAACGGACCGCCTGGGTGAGCTTCATTTCGCGCCCGTTGAAAGGCCAAAACTCGGGAAGCCGATAGGGTTTGGCCATGGTGATCAAATAGACCACGCGCACACCCGGGGTGAGCGTCCAGGTGGTCTGGTCACTGGCCTCGGTGCTGGTGTCGCCGACGACCGTGTAGTTGGTGTTGTTGGTGTCCGAAGCGTTGAGGCTCAAAGTCAGCGTCGTCAAATCGCTGGGCTTGGCGGGCAAGGTCGCCCGCAGGTTCATGGACTGCCGCGAACTGGTCAGTTCGCTGTTTTCGACATAACAGCTGTAGTTTTCGGCATAGGAATAGTCGGCGTTCAAGGTCAGGTTCTGGGGCTTGAGCCAGTCGTGGAACGGGACCCGGGGGTCCTTGAAATCGATTCCGCTCCCCACCGAGTCCTGGATGTTCTCGGTGACTTCCCCGGGCGCGGACATGATCCGGGCATCGGTGATGCTGGCCCGGGGGGTGAAATTCCCGACCCAACCGGGGAAGACGGGCATGCTGAAATGGGTCTGCAGGCTGGACGTGCTCCGCCGGGAGGCGGAAATCGCCAGATTCTCGACATTCAAAGGGTCCTTCAGGTTCTCGCCCAAAATGCCCGGGCCGTCCCCCGCCCGAATCCACCACACCGACTCCAGGGGGCTGGCCTCGTTTTCCAAGGCGATATTGGGGAGATAGCTCATCCCGCCGCCATCGGCGTCCAGCAGATACGAGTAACGGTCGGCGAAGGCCTGGCCCTGGGCCGTGCCGCTGAGCCAATTGCTCAATTCGGTCGACTGTTCGTTGCCACGCACCAGCACGTCGTTGCTCAAGGTCGAATCCACCTGGTAGGACTGGGTGAAATCGAAGACCGGAACGGCTTTCCAGGCGGAATCCCACTTGCCGAAATCCAGTCCGGTCCCCAGTTCCACGCTTCCGGGTGTGCGCACCTGGTTGGACACGTAATCCGTGGTCTGGGTGAAATTATAGGTGGCGTGGGGATGGGTGAAAGGCCCCCAATCAAAGCCCTGGGCCTGCAGGGACGGATTGACCGCGCGGGACTGGGGCGTCCAATCCTCCACCATGCCGGTGTAGGTGTCGTAATTGTAGTAATAGGCGGTCGTCGTGGTCCCGGTCGGCGCGGGAATGTTGCCGCGCGCGTCGGTTTCCGACACGGAAAACGACGGGGACAGCGTCGCCACGCCCGGAATCTTGTAGGTGCCGGAATAGGACCATTTGAAGGTCCGGTTTTCCTTGTCCACGTTTGAAAACTGGTTGGTGGCGCCGCTGACCGGCTGGTCAAAGGCCTCATGGTTCGAGGAATAATCCGACTCGACCTTGAGCATGTCGCCGCCCAGCCCCGGCAGCTTTTGCGGCACCTTGAAGCTCAGATCCGCCTCCCCGCTGAGGTTTTCCTGGTCGTTGTCCGGGCTGAAAACCACCCCAAGATTGGTCTCCTCTTGGGTGATGTAGGCGGGCAGGAATTGCTGCCGCACATGTTGGTAGGAGCCCTGGGAGTTCACGACCACGTTCGGCACCAGGGTGAACCCGAGATTGGCGCTGGTCTTTTGGTCGGTCTGGTCCGGCAGGGTGAAATTCTGGCTGTAAAAGGGGTCGTTGATGTCGTCGGATTCGGTGTAGAGCGAATCCTCCAGGTGATCCACGCTGAAAGGCAGCCAGCGGATCAGGTTGACCTTGGTGTTGACGTCCTCCGTGATCGTATGGCGCTGGGGCGGATTGGCCTGTTCGTCGATTTTGATGAAATCGGCGTCCATTTCGTGGTAATTCTGGGTGACCACGATGCCGCCGTTCATCAAGTTATAGGTGAAGGAAGCCCGCTGGGCCGTCCCCTGGCGGGTGACCGAATCGGTGGCGCGCAAATTGTTCAGCCACAAGGTCTCCGGGACCGTGGGCAGATTCTGGTTGTTCGTCCGGATCAAAAACGCCACGTAGTTGATCTGCCGCAGATAGGGCGTACCCACCTGGAGGCGACAGCCGTCCGAGCCGTCCAAGGCCCGGGTCACCGTGGTCCAGCCGCTCAAGGGGACGGCGTCCAAGGGGATCGAATAGTCGAAATAATCCTGGTCGTCGGCCGCCAGGCGCACGATCAGGACCTCCGCCGGTTGGAGCGTGGCGGGCTTGTAGACGTCCAACCTCAGCTTTTGATATTGGCCGAAATCCACCGCCGAGCCGCTGGAGAGTATGCGGCGGGCCTGATAATAAGGCCGACCGTCGCTCATATCGAAGCTCGAGAGCGAATATTGGAGCTGCAGCGCCTGCTCCAGGGTGTTCGGATGGGTGGAGTCCACCGTGTAGAAATTCGTGTCGGGGACATAGGAGACGTTCGCCGTCTGGGACACCGCCGTGTTTTCGTTGACGGCCAGGACCTGGAAGGCCTGGGTGTCCGCAGTGATGGAACTCCCTGTCATCGCGCTGACGATGTTGGGATCCGCCCGCACCTGCCACTTGTTTCCGGTGAACTGGACGGACTCGATCCACATCGTCCCGTCAGAGGCCTCGGCGTTGTCCACCCACAGGCGGAGGCGGCTGATGTTGGTGTAGTAGTTGGACGACCCGGACACCGTGCTCAACACGACGTTCGAGGAGTTGTCGCTGACGACGGCGAACTGGGTGAGATCGAGGAGCAGTTCCTGGTACCCGTTGTTGTTGCCGTTCTGGTTGGCGGGGTCGACCACAATCCCGCACGAAGAAGGGTTTTTCGGGTCGACGTAGGTGTAGTAGTCGTTGGTCTTGTCCAGGGCCCCGGTCTGGTCGAAATCCTCGGTGTCCAGCACGTTGTTGTTGGCGCCCCAGTAACCGGTGTTGTCGGTCCCGTCCGGCCATTTATAGGCGGCCGGATTGATTGAGGGGACGGGATAGGGACTGCCCGTGGAGGTGCTGGAATTGAGAATGCCGATGTCCTCCCCGGAGGCCAAAAAGCCCGTCGTGCTTTCGGTGGCGAGCACTCCGCTGTCGATGGCGTCCTCGTTCACCTGCCCTGCGTCGATGTGCAGGGTGATGCGGACGGTGGTCTTGACCCAAAGCTGGAGCAGGTTGCACTGGCTAACCGACTGGTTGGGGGTCGGCCCGAAGGAATAGACATAGGAGTCCCAGTTCGCGGGCGAGGACATGCCGTGCCAACGAAGTTTGAGCATCGTGATGCTCGGGTCCTCGCCCTGGGCGGTCCGGTTGGCGGCGTCGTGGGCGATATCGACTTCGTTGGTGAAATTCGTGAACACGCGGTTCGCGGCCGTCGGCGCCGTGTCGGTCGCCCCGCTGGGAAGCAGGGGGATCGAACTCGGGAACCAGCTGGTCCGCATTTCGGAAGCCGCCACCGTCGAGTTGACCGACTCGAAATCGTCGATCATGCCGACCCCGTTCTCGTTGTTGCGGCTGTAGGTGTTGGGGTTGAACCAGGAATGCGCCGCCTCGGCCGAGGCGTCGACCTTCAAGAAGCCGCTGCGGGGGGATATCGGCGCGGTGAGGGCGTCGACTGCCTTTTGGGGCGCCTTGACCTGGACGTCGCCGTCGAGGATTTGGAGGCTGTAGACCCCGGACTTGATGTCGGGGGTCTGCTGGGGCGTATTGGCGGAGTCGTTGATGTAGGTCGTCCCCACCGAAAGGTTCTGGTTGAAATCGTATTCGCCGCGTCCGCCCCAGACCGTGCTCGTGAACTGGCCGCCGAAAGGCATGTACTCGTAGGTGGCCAGGACCGTGGAGGAGTCCTTGACCAAATCCGGATTGTTGAACATCAGGATTCCGGTGTCGTAGTCCAGCGTGTAGTCGACGTCGCGGGTCATGTGGCGCCCGTCCACGGTGATCGACTCGGAGCCATGGACGATGTTAAAACGCAAGGAATAGCTCGCCAGCTTGTGCTTGTATTCCACGTGGACGGTGAAATTATTGGTCTTCTGGGTGAGGCTATAGGCGTCCGCGCGTCCCGTGTTCAGGGCCGTGTCGTCCGAGGAACCGGTGGAGGTGCCGGTCCACACCATGTTCGCGCCGGTGTTGCCCTGGCCGAAGGGATAGGGCACCCGGAACATCATGATCCCCAAACGGGTGTCGAAGCCGACCACCCCCGAAAAATCGGTCCGCGGATCGATCTGGTAGACCACGGATTGGTTCGAGCCGTAGACGATCAGCTTAAAGTCGGGGTCCAGTTTGGGGTCGAGGATGTCCCGGTCGCCCAGGCTATAGAATTGGCAGGACATGTGGCCGTCGTATTGCGAACTGGCGTAGGTGCTTCCGTCCTGGATCAGGGTCGCGGTCGGCAGGATCGTGCCTAAGGTCGCCGTGGTCTTAAAATGGGCAGAATTGGCGAAATCGAACTTGCCTTGGGAATTGTAGCCGAAGCTGCTGGCCCCGCAGGCCAGGGGACCGGTCGTGGCGAAAGCCACCGCGATCGTATAGTTGGCCTGGATGGCCGTGTTAAAGGAGACCAGTCCGGTGCGGTAGTCGACGACGTAGTCGACGTTGGGGTTGAGCGCGACGAAGTTGAAGGTCGTCCCAGACGAGTTGACCACGGAGACCCGGTTGGGGTTCTGGTTGGTTACCCCGGGTTGGTCGATGTAGATGGTGACGCTGCCGGGCGTGATATTGACCGCGCCTTCCAACAGGGCGCTTTCCCGGCTCAGGTAATAGTATTTGTAGGGGATGAAAGATGTGTCCGTGTAGTTGTGGCCGAGCACGGTGCCGTTGGCCACCTGTTCGTAGCCGCCGACGAAGGACTTGGTCTCGGTGAAGCCCTGGGTCTGGGCGCCGATGGCGGTCAGCCTAAGCTTTTCATCCGGAGAATCCAGCTTCAGTTTGGCGCCGAAAAGGCTCTTGTTGTACCCGGCGAACTCGGTGCGCGAGGAGCTCAGGTCCATCTGGATGTCGCCGAAGGCGAATTCCTTGAAGACCTCCTGGCTGTCCCCGGTGTAAACGACCGAAATCTTCTGCTGTTGGGTCGAGGCCGCCTTGTCGTCGTAATCCACGTCCACCTTGATCTTGCGGCCGACCTGCCCGGACAGGCGGACTTGCAGCTGCTGATCCAGCGCGAAGCTCGATGGCGGCGCCGCGGAAGCCGTGTTGTTCGGGTTTTGCTGGATGACCCAGGTGTTGGACATGTTCAAGGTCTTGCGTCCCTGGATCTGGAGGGTGTTGCCGCCGAGCACCTGCATTTGGCCGGTCTCGAATTTGGTGATCGACGGCACCGGCCCGCCTTTGATGGGCTCCGATGGGTCGGACGGTTCGTCGATGCCGTCGACGGCGACGACGGTGTAGGTGTAGACGGTCCCCAACACCGGGGCCGAGGTGGAATCCTCGCTCTCGTCCTCGAACTTGGTGTCCGTGACCAAAGCCTTGTTCAGGGGCTTGGCATAATCCACCGTCGTCCCGGTGGACCGGTAAACGTTGTAGCCCTTCAGGGGGAAGGTCCCGGCGCCTTTGGGGGCGCTCCACTTCAGGCGGACGATATCCTCGCCCAGCCCCAGCAGGCTCAATCCGGTGGGGGGCTGGAGGGCCACATAGGGGATCAGCTTCAGATCGGGCGTCGGATCGCTGCGCCGTCCCTTGGCGTCTTCGGCGATCAACGCGTAAAACACGGGTTTGCCGTTGCGGACGTTCCGATCGATCACCCTGGAAATTTTCGGGCCGAAGGTTTTGTATTCCGTCATGCGATCCGCGGAATCGCCCTTCAACAGGACATACTGTTTCAGTTCCTCATCGCCGGTGGACAAGGGCGCTTTCCACGTCAGGGTGATCTTACCGTCGCCGGGCACGCCGTTGAACTTGCGCGGGGGAACCAAGGGCCCGTTGGGTCGCGCCGACACCACGGCCGAATACGGCGAAAGCCGGCCTTCCGGTGAAAAAGCCCGCACCCGGTAGTAATACGTCGTCCGGTTCTCGGGTTCCTCCAGGGAATTCGCTTCGTTGTCCGTGTAACTCGATTCGGTGACCGGCGTGAGGTTGATCGGGGTGGACGGGATGCGGTCGGCTTTGACCCCGCGGAAAATCAGGTAACCGGAAACCGCATAGCTGCCCTCGGAAGGATACCAACTCAAAACCACGGCGCGATTGCCCGCCACCGCGGTCAAATAGAGGGGAGCGCTCAGCCCTTCGTAGGTTCCCGACGAAACCGGAAGCGGGTTCGCACTTTGGGTGGTCGGAGCGGGCGTCAGCGCCTGGGCGCCGCCTGCGGCTGTCGCGGTGGCGGCAGGGGTGAGCGCCGCCGCCTGGGTAAGGGCTATCGGCGTCGCCGACTGGCCTGGAGGAGCCGGAACGGGGTTCAGACTCAAGTCCCCTTCCGCGGCCCGGACGGTGGCCGCCAGGGCAAGCGAAAGCAACAGGACCGCAAGGCTCCCGGGGCGCTGGAGAAGAAAGAGGCGCTTCAAGGACATCATTATCCGCGCCGTAAAAAAGTCATTGCTCCACCGGGATTCCAGGTTCCGAAAACGGAAATCGCCTTGCGGACTCCGGGCGACGCACATTTCGGGTCCTGGCCCGTCCATGATAAAGGACGCGCGAGATCCCGAAAAGTCACAAAATCTAACGGTTCTTCGGATTTTTTGTTCGTTAAATCAAACCCAGCCTTGGAAGAATCTGGGCCGAAAACCTAAAAACAAATCCGGACTGTTCCGAACACCGAAACCTCCCCCGAAGCCCGACCGAGCTTCCCCCGCTGAAAAAAAAAAGACCCCGAAGCACCGCTCCGGGGTCTGATTTTTCGTCCAAAAACTATTCCTTCGATCCGTCGGCCTTTTTCGGCTTGGCGACCTTCTTGGCCTTTTTAGGGGCTTCCGCCTTAGGCGCCTTGGGTTCGGCCTTTTTTTCGGCCTTCTTTGCCGTCGCTTTGGGGGCCTTATCCGCCTTTTTAGCGGCCTTGGCTTCCGGCGTCGGCTTGTTGGCGCCCGACTTCTTGAACTTCTTCTTCGGCTTCACAGGCTTCTTCAGGTCCCCGAGTTCCTTGCGATCCACGAACTCGATCAAGGCCATCGGAGCGTTGTCGCCCGGCCGCGGCTCAAGTTTGAGCACACGGGTGTAGCCGCCGGCACGTTCCTTGTACCAAGGGGCGATATCCGTGAACAGGCGGGCCACCACGGCCTCATTGAAGACCATCGTGAGCGCCTGCCGCCGGGCATGCAAATCGCCCCGCTTGCCCAGGGTGACCAGGCTATCGGCCACACGCTGGAGCTCCTTAGCCTTGATGAAGGTCGTACGAATGCGACCGTGGGTCAACAACGAGGTCGCCAGGTTGCGCATCAGGGACTTGCGGTGGCTGCTGGTGCGGCCCAGTTTACGTCCGGTATTGGCGTGGCGCATGTGCTGAGGCTTCCTTTAATTTCGGCTTAGTTGCGGGACTTCGCCGGTTCGCGCAGGGCGCTGATGGCTTCGGGGGTCATCCCCAGGCCCAGGCCCATCTCGCTGATGATCTCTTTGATCTCGTTCAGGCTCTTACGGCCGAAGTTGCGGTACTTCAGCATCTCGGCTTCGCTCTTGACCACCAGATCGCCGATCGTCTTGATATTGGCGTTCTTCAGGCAGTTGCTCGAGCGCACGCTCAGTTCCAGCTCATCGACCGAGCGGGAAAGGAGATCCTTGATCTTGTCGCGTTCATCGTCGCGCTCGATCAGGGCCGATTCCGGTTCTTCCTCGAAATTGATGAAGATCTGCAGGTGATCCTTCAACAACTTCGCGGCATGGGCCAAGGCGTCTTCGGGCTTGATGCGCCCGTCCGTCCAGATCTCCATGATCAAGCGATCGTAATCCGTCATCTGGCCGACGCGGGTGTTTTCCGAATCGATCTTGACGCGGGTCACGGGCGAAAACAGGCTGTCCACCGGGATCGACCCGACCGGAAGGTCGTCGCGCTTGTTGCGATCGGCGCTGACGTAACCGCGTCCATGGTCGATTTCGAGCTCGATCTCCAGCTTCGCGTCCCGCTCGGTGAGCGTGGCGATATGCAGATCGGGGTTGATGATCTCGATGTCGCCATCGGTCTTGATATCCCGGGCCGTGACCGTGCGTTCGCCGTTGACCGACAGGCGCACCAGCTTGGGTCCTTCCCCTTCCATCTTCAGCTTCAACTGCTTGATGTTCAGGATGATATCGGTCGTGTCCTCGACCACGCCGGGGATCGGCGCGAATTCGTGCAGCACCCCGTCGATCCGAACAACCGTCACCGCCGCCGCCTCGATGGACGACAAAAGGATGCGACGCAGGCTGTTGCCGATCGTGATGGCGTAGCCGCGTTCGAAAGGCTCCGCATAAAACTTCCCGTACACCGGGCTCAACGTGCCTTTTTCGTAGTCCAGCCTTTTCGGCTTTTCCAGGCTCTTGAAACGCATGCCTTCTCCTAGGGAACCCGAACGCCTACTTCGAGTAGAGTTCGACGATCAGCTGTTCCTTGACCGGCAGGGCGATGTCATCCTTGCCAGGCAGGGCCTTGAGGACGCCCTGCATTTTCTCGACATCCACTTCGACCCAAGCGGGGAAATTCCGCTTTTCCTGGGCCTTCAGGCTGTCTTTGATACCGGCGCGTTCGCGGCTCGAAGCGGCGACGCTCAGGGTCTGCCCCGGCTTCACCAACAACGAACCGACGTTCACCTTCTTGCCGTCCAGCAACAGATGCCCGTGCAGAACCAGCTGGCGGGAAGCCGAGCGGGACTGGGCGAAGCCCATCCGATACGCGACGTTATCCAAACGGCGCTCCAACAGCACCAGCAGGTTCTCGCCGGTGATGCCGTGCTGCCGCTCGGCCATGCTGAAGAAGCGGCGGAACTGGCGTTCCAGCACCCCGTAAATGCGGCGCACCTTCTGCTTTTCACGCAGCTGAATGCCGTATTCCGTGGGTTTGCCGCGGCGCTGGCCATGCTGACCAGGCGCATAACCGCGTCGATCCAAGCCGCACTTCGCTGAATAGCAACGTTCGCCCTTCAGAAAAAGCTTGATGCCTTCGCGGCGGCAGAGTTTGCAGGCGGGTCCGGTATAACGAGCCATTGTTTATGCCTCAGACGCGGCGCCGCTTCGGCGGGCGGCATCCATTGTGGGGAATCGGGGTAACGTCGCGGATCAGCGTGATCGTCATTCCCGCAGAAGCCAGCGAAGAGATGGCGGTCTCGCGTCCCGAGCCCGGCCCCTTCACGTAAACCTCGATCTCCTTCATGCCCAGTTCGAGCGCCTTTTTGGCCGCCGCTTCGGCGGCCACACCGGCCGCGTAGGGCGTGCTCTTGCGCGAACCCTTGAAACCGTGCGCGCCGGAGGCCGACCAGCTCACCACCGCCCCGGTCGTGTCCGAGATGGTGATGATCGTGTTGTTGAAGGTGGACTGGATGTGCGCCACGCCGTTGCGGGGCACCTTCTTGTCCTTTTTGCGGGTCTTCACCTTCGCGGCCTCGGCCGCAGCCGGGGCAGCCGCTTCTTCGTTCTTCTGCGTTTCCGCTGTCACGTTGAATCCCTCTTGGTTTGTCGCTTAGGCCCGGGGCTTCCCGGGCCGGATTACGTCTTAATGCTACTTGCTCTCGATTTTCTTGTTCGCCACCGTCCGGCGCGGTCCCTTGCGGGTGCGGGAGTTGGTGCGCGTACGCTGTCCGCGCACCGGCAGACCGCGGCGGTGCCGCGATCCGCGGTACGAGCCGATGTCGACCAGACGCTTGATGTTGGTGGCGACTTCGCGGCGCAAATCGCCTTCGACGCGAATCGACGTTCCGTCGGCCAGGGCGCCCTTGTTGAGGATCGCCGTCACGGCGTGGATCTCGGTCTCGCTGAGATCCTTGATCCGCCGTTCGGCGGGAATGCCGGTTTCGGCCATGATCTTCTTGGCCAACGTGATGCCGATGCCGTAGATATACTGCAATCCGGCTTCCACGCGTTTTTCTTTGGGCAGATCGACGCCCGCGATACGAGCCATAGTCCTTTTCTCCTCAGCCCTGGCGCTGTTTGTGCTTGGGATTCTCGCAAATCACCCGATTCTCGCCCTTGCGGCGGATGATCTTGCATTTGTCGCAGATTTTCTTGATCGACGCGCGAACTTTCATGGATTCAACCCTCTTGATCGGCTTAAAGCCACTTTATTATTTGAAGCGGTAAGTGATCCGCCCGCGGCTCAGGTCGTAGGGGGAGAGCTCCACGGTAACCTTGTCCCCCGGAAGGATACGGATGAAGTGCATCCGCATCTTTCCCGAAACATGCGCCAGAACTTGGTGGCCGTTTTCCAGCTCCACCTTGAACATGGCGTTCGGAAGCGGTTCGACGATTTTTCCTTCGACCGCAATACTTTCTTCCTTGGCCATTACTCCTCAATCCAGCCGGGTGATGTTCTCCGGCTCGCCAGCGGTGATGATGACCGTGTCCTCGAAATGGGCCGATAAGCTCCGGTCCCTCGTCAACACCGTCCACCCGTCCGATTGGACGTCCACCGCGTACCCGCCGGCGTTCACCATCGGCTCGATCGCCAGCGTCATTCCGGCCCTCATGCGCGGCCCCAGGCCGCGCCGACCGTAGTTTGGGACCTGCGGCTCTTCGTGCATTTTCCGCCCGATCCCATGGCCCACGAAATCCCGGACCACCGAATATCCTTGCCCTTCGGCGTAGGCCTGCACGGCCGCACCGATATCCTGGACATGCCCGTTGTCCCGGGCGGCCGCGATGCCCGCGTCCAAAGCGCCCCGGGTCACATCCATCAAGCGCAACGCTTCTTTGGACACTTTGCCGACCGCAAAGGTCCTCGCGGAATCGCCGACGTAGCCGTTCAACACAGCACCGACATCGATACCGATGATATCGCCCTCGTTCAGGACGATACGGTCCGACGGGATGCCGTGCACCACCTGCTCGTTGACCGAAGCGCAAATCGTGGCGGGATAACCGTGATATCCCAAGAAGGCCGGAATGGCGCCCGCGCCTTCAATGAACGACCGGGAAAATGCGTCCAACTGAGAGGTCGTAACGCCCGGCTTTACCCGGGACCTCAGTTCCACCAATAGGCGCCCCACCAAGGCACCTGCCGCCCTCATTTTATCGAGTTCCGCAGCGCTTTTGATGGGTATGGACACCGTTCTCGCTCCGTTCCCTTAGTTCTTGGAACCCTTCAGGTGCTCCTCAACAAGGCCCAACACCTTCTTGGTCATGACGCCGATCTCGCCGTCGCTCTTGACGTTGTGCAGCAACCCTTTGTCCTGATAGTACTGGATCAAGGGCTTCGTCTGCTCCTCGTAAACTTTCAAGCGGTTTTCGATGACTTCCAGTTTGTCGTCATCGCGCTGGTACAGCTCGCCGCCGCAGTAATCGCACACGCCTTCTTTTTTGGAAGGCAGCGTAAACACGTTGAAATTGCCCTGGGTGCACTTGCGGCACATGCGGCGCCCGGTCAAGCGCTTGATCAACATGTCGCGTTCGACATCCAGATTCACGACCAGCACTTTGTCCAGTCCGGCTTCTTTAAGCATGCCCGTCAAGGCGTCGGCCTGCGCCAAAGTCCTCGGGAAACCGTCCAAGATGATGCCATCGCGCTTGGTGTCTTCGCGCAGAATCCGTTCCTTGACGATGCCCAGCACCACATTATCCGGCACCAGCGCGCCTTTGTCCATGTAGGTCTTGGCTTCCCGACCCACCGGCGTGCCTTCTTTGACCGCCGCGCGGAACATGTCCCCGGTCGAAACCTGGGGAGCGCTGTACTTCGCCGTGATCTCTTTGCCGTAGGTTCCCTTGCCCGCGCCAGGGGCGCCAAGCAGGATCATCACCAAGGGTTGAGCGCTCATTTCGCCTCGCTAAAAACGGTAAAGTACGTTCCTTTGCCCCGCCGTCAAACCCAAGCTTCAGCCGAAACGGCCCCTCAGCTTCTGGTCTTTGACGAAACCGTCATAATGCCGCATCAGCAGATGCGCTTCGATCTGCCGCATCGTATCCAGCGCGACGCCGACCACGATCAAAAACGTGGTGCCGCCGAAATACCAGCCGATGCCCATATATCGCGCGAGCATATCCGGCACGACCGCGATGACGACGACCAGCAACGCGCCGCCCAAGGTGATCCGATCCAGGATACGCGCCAGGTGATCCGCCGTCGCTTTCCCAGGACGCAAGCCCGGGATAAAACCGCCGTATTTCTTCATGTTATCCGCCACATCGTCGGTGTTGAACACCATCGCCGTGTAGAAGAAACAGAAGAAAATCGTCAACGCCGAGTACAGCAAGACGTAGAACGGATGCCCATGGCTCAGCCACCGTTCGGCCACATCGTACACGTCCAGCAGCCGATCCTGCTTACCAACCAGCGCGGAATTCTTTAAGTATTGCACAAGTTGAAGCGGAAACACAAGCAAAGAACTCGCAAAAATCACGGCGATGACGCCCGAGTAATCGATCTTCAGCGGCAGCACCGTTGTCCCGCCGCCCATCACCCGACGCCCCATCTGCCTTTGGGCATATTGGACGTTCACTTTACGGTAGGCCAGCTGGCTGACCACGGTCAAGGCCACCAACGCGACCATCACCGCCAAGAAGAAAATCACTTCAAAGAGGTTGACGTTGCCCGCGTCGTAGGACTGGTAAACACCGAAAATCTCGCGCGGCAACCGCGAAATGATGCCCACGAAAATGATCAAGGACATCCCGTTGCCGATGCCGAACTCGGTGATCTGCTCGCCCAACCACATCACGAACAAGGTTCCGGTCGTCAGCGTCAAAGCCGCCATCGCCGACCAGGCCCAGGTGTCGTGCAGGATCAGACCGCCCGCCGCAGGCGTCGAAGCGGCGATCGCCCGCAGCACCTTGGTCATCATGATCGACTGGAACAGCGCCAACGCCACGGTCCCGTAGCGCGTGTACTGCGTGATCTTCCGTCGGCCGGCCTCGCCCTCGTTCTTCAGCTGCTTGAGCTGGGGCATGACCTCGGTCAGCAGCTGCAGAATGATGCTCGTGCTGATATAGGGCATGATCCCCAAGGCGAACACGCTGAACTGGCCCAGCGCGCCGCCCGTGAACAGGTTCAACACGCCCAGAACCCCGCCCTGCTGGTTGCGCATCAGCGCTTCCATGGCCGCGGGGTTGACTCCGGGAGTGGGAATCTGGCAACCGATCCGGTAGACCGCCAAAAGCAGCAGCGTAACGACAACGCGCTTCTTCAGCTCCGGGATCGCCAGCGAGTCGGCAAGAGGGTTGCTCACGCCTCCACCACCGCCTTGCCGCCGGCGGCCTCGATCTTCGCCTTGGCCGTCGCCGTGAAATGCTTCGCCTTGATCGTGACGGCCTTCTTGATCTCGCCCTCGCCGAGGACCCGCAGGCCGCCCAGCACGTCGGCGATCACTTTATGCTCTTTGAGCACTTGCGCCGTCACTTCGCCCTGGATTTCCAGAGCGTCCAGTTCGCTGACATTGATGATCGCGAAGGCTTTGCGGCTGAAATTCTTGAATCCGCGCTTGGGGAAACGCAACGCCATGCGCGTCTGGCCGCCTTCAAAACCGGCCTTCTTATGCTTGTTATGGGCGCCCTGGCCTTTTTGGCCCTTGGTCGAAGTCTTGCCCATGCCCGAGCTGCGTCCGCGGCCCACGCGCTTGCTGCGCGGACGGCTGCCTTCGGCGGGCTTCAGTTCGTGCAATTTCATTTCGAAACCTCCTCGACCTTAACCATATGGCTCAAGCGCGCGCAGGTGCCGCGCACCGACGCGTTATCGGGCAGCACCCGGGACTTGTTGATCTTCTTGAGGCCCAACGTCTGCAGGATCGCCAACGTTTCCTCGTCCCGATGGTTTTTGCTGCGCACCAAAGTCACTTTGATCTTGCCGCTCATGTGCACTCCGTTAAAGCTTAGGCCTGGGCGGCCGGCTTCGGTTGGGCTTTCGGCTTGCGCACCGTCAGCTCTTCAACTTCTTTGCCCCGCAGGCGGGCGACGTCTTCGCGCTTCTTCAGGCTCTTGAGACCCTGGAGGGTGGCGTAGACGACGTTGTGGTAATTGCTGGTGCCGTGGGCCTTGGCCAGAATGTCATGGATGCCGGCCGACTCGACCACCGCGCGAACGGCGCCGCCGGCGATGACCCCGGTTCCGGGCGCCGCGGGCTTGAGCATCACGCGCGCGCTCCCGAACTTGCCGAGCACTTCGTGGGGGATCGTGTTGCCGTTCATCGGCACTTCGAACAAGTTCCGCTTCGCGGCGTCCACGCCCTTGGCGATGGCCTC
>Ga0326728_10001151_pt1 | contig 95394 bp, 89 predicted proteins | sample MB3enrmetagenome_FD_207602 | JGI IMG/M metagenome (GOLD analysis project Ga0326728, IMG submission 207602) | Lab enriched peat soil microbial communities from McLean, Ithaca, NY, United States - MB31MN | ecosystem: Environmental > Terrestrial > Soil > Wetlands > Peat | place: USA: New York...
TGGCTCGCGCATACTTTTCAAAACTCGGCTGGCAGGCAAATGTTATCTGGCGCATCGCGTTTTCACTCCACCTACAATTTAATACTACTGCGATGCGGCTGCGGGACTTAATCAGAGGTTCCTTAAGGTACGCTGGACAAAGTTTCGCGATCTTGTTGATCCGATTATTGACGGCACAATGGTTGAACCGAGATTCTTCGATTTCTCGCTTCGGCGCGAACTCTTCGATAAGTCACCGATTTGCTTGTTGTGCAATAACCAGATCCACTCACTCGAAGACAGCACTGTTGACCACATTATCCCGTATACCAAGGGCGGGAAAACTATTTATGGGAACGCCCAGCTTGCACATCGGGGATGCAATGCCCGGAAGAACGCACAAATGCCGATTGTCCCACCATTGACATAGTCAGAGAATGTGGGTGCCCCATCCTTTCGTGTACTTGACGAAAGGGTGGGAGACCACGAACCTCGACCGCCCGTCTCCCTTTTCCCAACCAACCGTGTTTTTCGCGCCGAAACTCAAGCCCTCGGCAACTCATCCCCCGGCATCGGGGGATGAGCCGGAATGAGGTCGAGATAGGAACTCAGCCCCTTGCCCGCGCCTGCGGACCTGCGCTGAAAAAACACAGCAGCGGTTTCCACCGCGCCGATCTTCTGCGCCAGCGCGGAGGTTACCCAAACATCCAGGGAGACGCCGTCTTCCCGCGCCAGCTCTTCGGCCCGTTTCACAAGCGAATCCGGTAGATCGAATACACGCGTCATGGTTCCATCCCTATCCGCCTGATCTGGTCAAGCACTTCCGCCGGCGTCAATACCTCAATCCCGAAGCGATGGGCTGCCCGCTCGAAGTCTCTTCTATTATGCGTCACAATGGCCTCGGCTTGCCCATTAATCGCCGCTTCGAGGACCATCTCGTCATCCGCATCGGTCAACTGCGGTCGCCATACGAACCGAATCTCTACTGGAAGAATGCATAGCGCAAGTTCCGCAAGAAAGCCGTCCACATATTGCGCGGGCAGTCCGTGCTCTTCCCGCTTGAGCACTGCTTCATACTCTAAGAACAGCGCCGGGCTCGCCACAAGTTCAACCCGGTTCGCGGCAATTTCCTTGAGTACCGCCGCGCTCGCGCCTAAGCTGGATCGCAGCCCCGCAACTAGAACCGAAGTATCCATCACGATGCGCATTTGCTCACAAAGGCCCGTACAAGTATGTTGCTATCGAGTACGATTCTCACGGCATCTGCGCGAAGGCCGGACGCTCACTACGAAGGGCTCAAGGAGCGCGGCCTCGCATTCCTCATCGGAGACACCGGTGCGCGGACGATCACCCTCCAGGAACCTGCGCAGCTTCTCCACCGCGGCCTGACGCTCGGGCAAGGCGACCGGCGGCGGCGCAAACGCACGAAGGCTGATGGCTTCGGCCTCCAGTATCTGCCACCCCAGGATTTGTTCGATCACCGATTTTTGCGCCGGCGATAACGCCTCGGCACTCAAAATCATCGAAAATCCGTCCTTCCGCACAGGCCAACTGAAATCATTGTATGCCGAATCGTCTTAGGGTACAAAACGTCCGGCAGGTGGCCCACCCTTGACCCTCTCACAAAAGTATGGCTGCCCCATCCTTTCGCGCACTTGGCGAAAGGGTGGGAGACCACGAACCTCAACCCTCCGTCTCCCTTTTCCCAACTAGCCGTCGAGCAGACTTTCAATGTCACGGGCTCCGTGAATGAGATGGACGATCTCTACCCCATTGCGCCTTGGCAGATAGAAAATCAACCAGTTTTCAAAGCCTTTCACCGGCCAGCGGCGAAGATGGCGAAGGACCGGACTGCGGAAGGTGCACAAGGCGCCCATCTTCGGCATTCTGGCCAGTGCTTCAAATGTCTTTTGTGTCGCGTCCAGAAAGCGTTGGGCAGTCTCCGCGCTTCCATGCTCTTCGAGATATTCTGCGTTTGATAGGATGTCCCTGCGAGCGCGGGCGCGTACAAAGACCTCCGCCAATTCAGGCCACCCGGCTCTTCGGACGCGCTCCTCGACCGGTCATCTTCCGCTTGCCCAATTCGGCGCGTAGCGTGCTCCAGAATTCGGGAGTGGCCTCCTGCGCCTCGCCTTCCAGCAGCGATTCCAGCAGCGTCTGCTCAAGCTGCTCCTTGGCGTTGCGCTTTTGGTCGGCGCGCACCAGCTCGCGCATATACTCGCTGGCGCTGCTATAGTCCCTGACCGTGACTTGCTCCTCCACATACTCTTTCATGGGGCCAGGAAGCGAGATGTTCATGGTTTGCATCAAGAAATCCTTTGATGTCAACGTAACACTGATGGCAATTCTTGTCAATTTATGGCAGACTCTCAATAGTATCGCCCGTGATGTGGTATCATTATATCGGTGAGACTTGTGCTCGACACTGATGTGGTGGTGGCTGCGATGCGGAGTCCCCGTGGCGGATCTGCCGAGCTTCTGCGGCGGATACGGTTGGGACAGGCCGCCATGCTGTTGAATGTGCCGCTGGCGCTGGAGTATGAAGCCAAGTGCATGACCGCCGAGCATCGCCTTGCCTCCGGTTTGAGCTTGGCGGAGATCGCGATCTTTCTGGACCGGCTCATTTCGTTGGCTGAACCGGTGCAGACTTATTATCGCTGGCGGCCTCAACTGCGCGATCCCGGCGACGAAATGGTGCTGGAAGCCGCGGTGAAAGGGCAGGCCGCTGCCATAGTGACCTTCAACGAGAAGGATCTGCGCGAGGCGCGCAGTCGTTTTGGAATAGAAGTTCTTCGTCCCGGCGAAGTCCTGAGGAGATTCAAGCCATGACTACCCGAGTTGCAACATTTCCCCTGCGGCTACCCATCTCGCTGAAGACTGAGGTGGAGAAGCTCAGCAAGCTCGATGGGTCCAGCATGAACCAGTTTCTGGTTGTCGCCGCCGCCGAGAAGATCGCTGCCATGCAGACCGAGCGTTTCTTTGCCGAGCGCCGTGAGCGAGCCGATGATGGAGCTTTTCTGCGTATTCTCAATCGCGAGGGAGGCGAGGAGCCACGCGCCGAGGATGCATGGAACGAAGGTATTGCTACTTCCGCACGATAAATGCTAGCTAGGCGCAAAGCATTTCACAAACCCTCGCGCTCCATACTCCAGCAACTTTTGGTCAGCGGTGATCAGCGTAGCGTCCAGATGACGCGCCGTCGCCAACAGGATGCGATCCGCCGGGTCGGGATGAACCTCCCAGGGAAGCCGCGTGCTGGCTACGGCGATGACGGGTGAGAGCGCTTCCAGGCGGATTCCCGGCAAACTGAGCGCGGCTTTCAGCCACTCCCCCACATCCTGGCCCAGCCGCAGCCGTCCCCTGGCCACCAGCATGGCGATCTCCCACGGAGTGATCGCCGAAATAAAAAGGCAGTCTTCATCGGCGGCCTGTTGGATTTGTGCGTGGACCGGCTCGCCGATGCGCTCGGAGTCTTCCAGCAGCCAAACCAGAATATGCGTATCGAGCAGAATTCTCATTCCTGCGCCGCTTCCCACTCGTTCTCCAGCGGTGTGACGATATCTCCTTCAAAGAGGACGCTACCCTTCAAGGCTCCGCGCAACTTGACCGCCGGAGGCATGGGTACAACCTGGGCTACCGGCTTGCCGAATTTTGTAATCACCAGCGGCTCGCGCTTGGCTGCGACCTCGTCCAGCAACTGCAAGCATTTCACTTTAAACTCACCCGCTCCCATCGACGCCATTGTGGACACCTCAACTATAGTCATAGACTATGGTCATATTATGAGAAATTTTATGATAATTGTCAAGAATTGAGCAGTTCGGCTTGCAGATTATTTCTCCATTTCGTGCACAATCATCCTTAGAAGCTTTCCCTCTAATCGTCCCGGCAGGTCCTTTTCGCGCCGCCTTCCAGTCGGAAGAGGCCAAAACGTCCCGTAACCCCTTTGCCAGGAATATTTTGTAGGGAACTTCTTTTTTATCTATATTTTACAGCGCAACCCTGTCTGTAAACTCTAGAAAACAAGGAATTTGTGCCCAAAATATGGGTGGGGGTACCCCATAATCCAGTAGGCTGCCCCATCCATTCGCGGCTTTTTGAAATTGCCTCACAGCCGGTTGATGAGCGAAGCGATGCAGGCTGCGCCGAAGCCGTTGTCAATGTTGACCACCGAGACGTTGGGCGAGCAGGAGTTCAACATTCCCAGCAGCGCGGCAATGCCGCCAAAGGAAGCGCCGTAACCCACGCTGGTGGGCACGGCGATCACCGGCGCATTCACCAGGCCGCCGACCACGGTGGGCAATGCGCCCTCCATGCCGGCGCAGACGATCAGAACGCGCGCCGATTGCAGGCCATGCTTTTGCGCCAGCAGGCGATGAATGCCGGCCACGCCCACGTCGGCAATCAATTCAACGGTATTGCCCATCAACCGCGCGGTCACCACGGCCTCTTCGGCAATCGGCAGGTCGCTCGTCCCGGCGCAGACCACGGCGATGGTTCCTTTGCCCGGAGTGGCCGGAGCCTGCGTGAGCGTAATGGCGCGGGCGGTCTCGTGGAACTCAGCGCGCGGCTCGATAGCATGAACGGCCTCATATATCTCGCGTGAGGCGCGTGTAGCCAGCACGTTTCCTCCCGCCTTGGCCATGCGGGCAAAGATCGCGGCAACCTGCGCGGCGGTTTTGCCCGCGGCAAAAATCACCTCCGGCATTCCGGTGCGCAGCGAGCGGTGGTGGTCGAGCTTGGCGAATCCAATGTCCTCGAAGGGCAGATTCTTCAAGCGATCCACCGCGTCGTTGACCGTGGTTCGTCCCTCGTGAACTTCGTTGAGCAGAGACTCGATAAGAGCGCGATCCATCAGCGCTTCTCCTTCATGGCCGCGTAGGCCTGCATGGCCTCCTCCATCACCTGCTTGAGTGGAAGCGAATGTTCCGCCGCGATCTTGCGGCAATCCTCATACTCCGGCGATGCATTGGCGATCTTTCCGGAGTCAAGCCGGACAACCTTGATCCTCACCTTGCCGCCGCGTAGATCTACTTCAACAAACTCGCGCGCCAAACCAACCTTGTTCTCCAGCCGCCAGCGCAGGCCGATGGTGGTGGTCTCGCGGAAGAGCAGCTCCTGCAGCGCCGGCGCAAGATCGGGCCGGCAGAGCACGGTCATCTGCACGCCCGCGCGCCCTTTCTTCATCTGCACTGTGGCTCGATAAACATCCCAAGCGCCGGCGGCCAGCAATAACTCGCTCACATAACTCAATAACTGCGGATTGCAATCGTCAATCACCGTCTCGATCACTGCAATCGGTTCAGCCGCACCACTCGCGGCAGCCTCTTCCTCGCCCACCAGTAATCGCAGTAGGTTGGGCTGGCCCGGCGTCTCGCGCCCTCCCGCGCCGTAGCCGGTTTTCACGATGCGCATCGGCGGCAGCGCCGCGTACCGCACATCGAGCATCCGCAACAGCGCCGCGCCGGTCGGGGTAACGCGTTCCATTGGATCGCCAACTGCGTAGACCGGAGCATCGCCCAGCAAGGCCAACGTGGCTGGCGCGGGAACGGGAAGCGTTCCGTGCTGGCATTCAACGGTTCCGCTGCCCACGTTAAGCGGCGACGAGATCCAGCGATCAACGCCCAGCGCTTCTGCACCCACGGCTGCGCAGACAATATCGACAATGGTGTCCACCGCGCCCACTTCGTGGAAATGCACTTTTTCAACGGGGACGGAATGAATCGCGGCTTCGGCCTCGCCCAGCAGTTGAAAGGCGTGCGTGGCGCGCTGCTTCACGCTCTCCGTCAGCGGCGCGGTGCGAATGATTTCCAGAATCGCAGACAGCGAGCGGTGCGGCGCATGGGAGTGCGCTGTGTGGGCGCCGTGCTCATGAGTATGCGCCGACTGTGCGTGTGACGGAGAATCGTGGTGAGAGCGTGCAGGTCCGGCCGCCGGTGTGTCAGGCGTGAAAACGTCCACCTTGATTGCGGCCAGGCCGCAACGGCTCACCTTGCGCATCTCCAGGTGCGCGCCCACCTTCAGCGCGGCCGTCGTTTCCTTAAGGCATGCAAAGGGAACGCCCGCATCCACCAGGGCGCCCAGCAGCATATCGCCGCTGATGCCGGAAAAGCATTCCAGATAACCAATACGCATCGCAAGATGATTCTAAACCGTACAACCGGTCTCATAAATGCTTTAAAACTCAAATTGTCGATTGTGAGACCCGCCACTAAGGCGGGGCTCATGCGCTCTGAGAGTCAATGTAGATGGCTTATGAGACCGGTTCTCGGCTATGCTCCGCGCCGCGCCAGCGCTTCCACGGGCAAAAGGTCATTTCTCAGTATTTCGTTCATTGCTCCGGAGCGGAAACCCTGGCAGTCGAGCGTGACATATTGAAAGCCGGCCAGCTTGAGAGCGGCGGTGATCGCGTCCAGCATCTCCAGCGTGAGGGCGCGCGGCATCTCGGCGCGAGCCAGTTCCACGCGGGCCAGCGCGCCGTGATGGCGCACGCGCAGCTCGCGAAAACCCAATTGCCGCAGGCTCTCTTCTGCTTTTTCCACCTGTTCAAGCACCTCGCGAGTCACGGCGAGTCCATATTCCACGCGCGAAGACAGGCAGGGCGCTGCGGGACGATCCCACAAAGAATAACCGGCGGCGCGGGCCAGCGCTCGCACCTCCAGCTTGGTCAATCCCGCTTTGGCCAGCGGTGCCAACACAGCGTGCTCCACCGCTGCCCGTTGCCCGGGGCGATAATCCCTGGTGTCGTCGGCATTCATTCCATAGGCGATGTGCTTGAACCCCAGATTTGCGCCCAGCTCTTTCATGGCCTGAAAAAGCTCGTCCTTGCAGTGGAAGCAGCGATTGGCGTCGTTGCGTTGATACTCTGGCCGGCTCAACTCCTCGGTTGCGATGATGTGCAGCGGCATTCCCTGCGTGCGTGCAAAATCGCAGGCCTGCTCATAGTCGCGGCGGGCCAGGCTGGCGGAATCGGCCAGCACGGCGATCATGCGATTGCCGAGAACGCGATGCGCCGTGGCCGCTAGAAACGCGGAGTCCACACCGCCGGAATACGCCACCATCACGCTGCCCAACTGCGCCAGGCGCTCTTCCAGCGCGCGCAGCTTCAAGGCCATCGCATCATCGCTGCCAGTCGCGCTCTCCGGCTCGCTTTCCGCTGCTGCGGCATGCGGTAGATTTGGTTGCGCATACGCCTTCATAGGCAAATTATACGCTGCAGATGTATTGAAGGCTTAAGGTGTCCACAACCATAGCCGCTGGCCGGGTTTTACGCCATGGGACCTCCCGCATTCCTGCGGCTATCGGCGCGGCCAGGTGCAACGGAAACAACAGGCTTTCGGGCAATCGGCATCTTGCCGTAAAGAACTTCATGCCAGCGTGCCGTAACGCGCTGCTCTGAAAACGGCTTGGAGACACCCCGCGCCGCGCTTCCAAGCCTGTGGCGCAACAGCGGATCCTCGCCAAGCCTCACAATCGCGCTTGCCAGCGCATCCACCTGCTCGGCCGGAACCAGCAGCCCATTCACGCCGTTTCGTATCACTTCACGCGGCCCATTCGGACAATCAAAACTGATGCAGGGCGCGCCACAGGTCATCGCCTCGATCAACACGAAGGGCAAACCTTCAAACCGCGAACTAAGAACAAAGATTCCGCATTCCGAGTACAAGGAAAATGGATCGTTGGAAAACGGCGCAAAGATTACGCGAGTTTCAATTCCCAGCGCGCTCGCAAGATGAACTAACTGCTCGCGCATCTGTCCATCTCCTACGATGCGCAGCGTCCAATCAGGCAGCTTCTGGCAGGCAATCGACCAGGCTGCGAGCAGCAGATCCAATCCCTTTTCTTGCGAAAGCCTCCCCATGGCCAGAACTTCTTTGCGGCGTGCCGCGCCGCTAGGACCTGGCGAGTGAATAATGTTGGGAATACGGGAAACAGCTCCGGCTGGCGCGTAGAGAGTCCGGTATAGCTCCTTGTCGCGCTCGGTCAGAGTTACAATCTGTGATGCCACGACAGATCCTAGCCATCGGGCAAGGCGGCCTCGCGGCCTGGTAACACTGTTGGAAACCGGGAATTTCTCCCAGATAACTACCTTGACGCCGGGCGCCAAAGCTGCCGGCAAAGCGACGATCAACCGGTTTGCCCCTGTGCATACAATCCATTCTGGCCGCAGCCGCATAACATATACGGCGAAGACGCACGCCAGCCATAAATAGTCCAGGAAGAAAGGCCACGGTTTCTTTAGGCCATAACTCACCTTGACGCCGCAGTCCATGGGAAATCCAGGAGGCATTCCAGCGCCGTACATCGACCAGACCGAAATCGACTCGCCGCGGGCAGCAAGCGCGTTTACAAGATGAGCTTGCGCTCGCTCCGAGCCTGCGCGCGCCGTGACATTGTGGATGATGAAGCATATCTTCATTGCCAAACTCCCTCGATTGCCTGCTTGAAGGCAATCAGTACGCGTGCATGGATGCGCGTAAGGCCGCTTTAAACCGGAGACGATCAAGAAAGTAGCGTGCCTGCCACGGAGACAAGATGGCTGACAACCCCGCGAGAATGAACCGCAATGCGCGGTTGCGCGCCCGTAGCCCTTTCTGTACGCACTTAGTTGCCAGGTGAAAAGTGAAATTTTCCACTTTGCCTGGTTTGATAGCCTGCTGAAATTCGCTTACGCTGAAGCTGTCTTTACCGCGACTTATGCGGTCGCGGTATAAGTTCACGATGTAGTAGTGCGACTTTCTCAGTTCTAGGCGCGAGGTCATATTGCCGGGTCGAATGCGCATTTGCATCAGGGCTTCCAGAAGGTTGCTGACTTTGAATCCGGCAGTCGCCGCTCGCAGCAAAAAATCGTAATCTTCTGAAAACGTCATCTCGCGATAGCCCGATAACCTGTCGTACACTTCACGGCGCGCCAGCCAGCTATGACTGCACGGGGAAGCCAGTAACATAGTGCGGGCTATCTCTTCCTGAGTAACAGGCTTTCGCGAGATACCCAGTCCGGGAATTGGATGCCCAAATTGATCGATTGCCGTGGTGGCGCAGCCTACCAGAGCAATATCGAGATTTTCTTCGAGGAATCGGTATTGCTTTTCCAGCCTGGTTGGTAAAGCTATATCGTCCCCGTCCATGCGGGCGATGAAGGGAGCATGGCAGGATAAGAGCCCGAGGTTGAGAGCAAGCGAAAGACCAAGATTCCTGGGCGCTTGGACGAGCTTGATGCGCGGATCGGAGGAAGCGATCTGCTCGACGATTTGCAATGTTCCATCTGTCGAGCCGTCATCAACAATTACAATCTCGAAGTCGGTAAAGGTTTGCGACTGTATGCTTGCCAGCGCCTCGGCAGCATAATCCCTGACATTGTAGACAGGCATAAGTACGCTGATTCTGGCCATGTTTCTCCTTAGTAAGTCATCAACTTCATACTGCATAGTTGCAGTTTCGCGCTTATCCGGGAAATCCTTGGAGGCGATGTAAACAATGTCTTCGTACTTCCATGTCAGATTGCCGAAGGAGAGCATTTCAGTGAGCCGGAAACCCCAGTAATGCAGGGCTCCCAGCAAACCCTTGATGGGACTCTTGAATGCGTGGCCGTTGCAGTTCAGAATCTTCATGCCGCGCGCTTCAAGGAAGCCATAAAGCCGCTTGCGGCCGATGACCGGATGATAGGAAGTGGGATAGGGCGCGTAACCTGGCTGACCTGCGAACGGCTTGCTGTAGAGATGGCGATAGGCCCACACATGGGTCCAGAATGGGAGTATGCGCGCGTAGAAACCGGGCACTGACTCCCGCTCTGGCAGATGCAGGATCAACAGCCCTCCCGGCTTCAGCCATTTCACCATGTTTTCCAGTGCGAGATCGGCGCGGGGAACGTGCTCGAGAACAAAGGCGGAGCAGACTACATCGTAGGATGCCGGGGGCAACTCGACCGTGCAAAGATCGCCGCAGATTGCCACATCGAGATCGCGCTGTTTCGTCCTGCGCAACTCCACTGCAACCGGGTCGAGGTCAACGCCAGTGAGTGTAAAGTCAACGCCCGTAAGATCAAGAGGCCAGTGTGTTCCGCAGCCGGCCTCCAGAATCGACAGAGGGCGGCCAAGCCGCTGTGCATGCTCTCGTATTGCGTCGATTTGACATTGGTAGATCTGCGTATCTCCCAAATTCAGCTGTAACTTCGGCTCGCCTGGATTCATTGTGTACTCCTTGGATAACCGCTCGGGCTTGCACGACGCGCGGTTTCATATTCGAACGCGCTGCTTCCGTCACGCGGAGAGCCGCGCAGCGCTCCAAGCAGACCGAGCGCGGCGAAGAAGAACGGCATCGAGGTGCTCACCAGGGAAAATCCGAGGATTATAACGGGGAGAACAAGAAGATAAATGGAGACCGGACACTTTCTCGCGAGAACCCATATGTAAACAACAAACAGCAGCGAACCGGCTATGCCCAGCTCCAGAACAAAGGTTGCTACGATGTTATGAGCGAATATTCCAGCCAGGTTGAATAAGTTGCTGACGCCGATGCCGAATAACCTTTGCGTCGTATCTGCCTGGCTATAGATTCTTGTCATCAGCGACAGGATGAAGAACTTGGAGGAAAGGCTTCCGTCTATAGACTGCGTCGCCTCTTGTCCTTGGGTAATGTAGTTGGTAAAGAGCTTGACGACGATGAGCGCTTGCGCGGCGAGCAGGCCGAAGAAAGTCCAGACTCGCCAGCGCCAAAGTTTGTAAACAACAAGCTGGCAGATTCCGGCGGCCATGGATGCCCTGGAGAAGGTGGCGAACAGAAGCATATATGCCAGCAGCCACTTCTTTCGTCCGATTGCATCCCGGAAGGTAAACATAAGTGCCAGCAGGCAGAGAATTTCAATGCCGGCAAAATTGGAGTCAAAAAAGAAGAGACTGGCCTTGTAGAGATAGAAGCTGTCAGTAACATCCCTGAGCGCGCTTGCGGGCATATAAGGCGAAACAATTAGCCGTGAGACGCATTCGATAACCAGAAACAAAAGTATCCAGCTGATCATGCGAGGCATAAGGCGGCTGATGCGGCCAGGCGGGTAAGACCTGGCCAGAAGCATCACAGTGGGCCCGATCAACATTGAGGTAAGAAAGAGAAAAGGCGTCAGATAGTTTTTGTCCGCTGTGGGGCTGTGCAGGATGCCGATCGCCTGCGATAAAGACATCAATGCAATCAGTAAAAGCGAAGCAAATATGTCGGCTTCAAGGCGGACCAGATAGCAGCACAGAGCGATCACGCAAAGCACGAGAAGAAAAATCAACGAAAAGTTGATATATATAGCAACCGGCACGAAGGAGAAGATCAGAATCGCGCAAAGGGTGAAGAGTTTGAGCGAGTCAGACAGGGAGCCGGGGAGTTCGATGGGCTGTGGCTGGAGCGCGAAACCAATAGAATTAGAAGCCATCGCCAAGCCTCCACGCTCGTGGTTGCACGCAGTTGAACGCCGCGCAGGAAGCCCGAACGCATGCGCCGGTGTGTTTCTGAGCTGCCGCGAAATCAAGCTGCAATCCGTTTTGAGAAGGCATGCAACTGTAGATCAATTCGTCACCTGGAGATAGATGTTTCATGCCGCCTCGCCTCCGTTCACGGCCAGCGGGCTTATTGCCAGATATCTCCTGCGGGCGCGTGTAAAGATGGTTATTGCGGATGGCAAGCCAATGCCCGCCGTGGCAGCCAGATAGCCAAGAGTGATGCCGGTGTTGCCCCAGCGGCGCGCCGTGAGTGCGGCCAGCAGCAGGGTGAGCGAGGCTACCGCCAGCGACTGCCACAGGAACGGCTCTCGCTTGAAGGCGCGCAACACTGTGGCCAGGCTCTGCACCATGCAACTTGCCCCGGCGGCCAACACTAGCACCGCGAATAGTTGTGGAGTCACCATGCGCGACGCAAGCCGTGGAGCGGCGACGGTCAACAGCGCCGCCCCGCCGTCGGCGGCCACTGCGATTACAGCAAAGACCGCCATGGCCTGGCCTAGCGTGCGCAAAAACAGCCGGTCGAGTCCCTCAAACTGGCGCTGCGCAATCAGGCGCCCGAAGGGCGTCGCTTTGGTTGTAATCCAGGGCATTACCAGGCTGGTCATGTAGCCGGTAATGCTGAGCGACATGCCCATCTGTCCTGCTTCCACCGGCCCGCGCAACGCAAATAGGATGGGGATAAACACCTGCATCGTGAAGTAAGAGCACAGGCAAGAGACAGCGATGCGCCACTGAAAGGGCCAGACTTCGCGGTTCCAGCAGATGGCGGCTTCGCGGGCCTGATGCCATAGCAAGCCGGTAAGAAGACGGTGGCGCGCGGCCAGAAAGAAAACTCCGGTTCCAACCTGGGCCAGAATCGCCAGTGCCGGCGAATAAAGCCCATGATGCAGCAGCATGGCGGTCCAGGCCAGCGCCATGCCGGCCACCGACTGCCGCAGCCGCAGCTCGGCCACCGCGCGCACCTGCCCGCATCCATCCAGGATGGAGTAGAAGGGAGCGCACCACAAGCCAACCATCGATGCAGCTACGGCCATCAGCCACGGCCCCCGCCAGGCCACTTGCACCGTTGCATGCGCGGCGTGGCGCGCAAAGAAGAGCGCCCCCAGCGGCGCCAGTATTATGCCCATGGCCACGGCTGCCACGCTGTACCACAGCACGCTGAGTTGCAGCGTGGAGGCCAGCCGCGCGTGGGCCGCCGCATCGCCGCTCACTCGGCCGTCCCCGTGCAACTCCAGATGAACGCACTCATGCGCGGCCAGTTGCTGAACAACAAACGAAAAGCCCAGCTCGAAGACCATCTGCAACGCGACCAGGCTGAGCAGCGTGTAGTAGTAACCCTGCTCGACGGGGGACAGAAAGCGGACGATCAGCAGCACGGTCACGGTGCTGCCCGCAATACTCACCGCCCTCGCCAGAGAGGTAAATGCGACAGCCCCATCCAGGCCCAGCGCCCGACGAATGCTCATCGCGCCTCCCCGCTCCAAACCTCTTCGAGTGCCAGTGTCCAGCAGCCTGCGCGGCGGCGGAGGGCGCGCAGAAACGCGACCGTCTCGGTGGCCAGCGCGAGCGCCAGAGCCAGCGGCAGTGACAGCAGCATCGTTCCCAGCACAATCCAGATTCTGTATAGATAAACCGGGCGGTCGGGTACAGACGCAACGTCGATCACCTGCGCCTGTGCGCCCTGCCGCGCCTCGTCAACCCGCGCCATCTCGTAAAGGCGCATCATCAGGCCCAGGATTGTCTCGCGATACTTCACCTCGCGCAGGGCTCGCTCAAACTCCAGACCCGCCTGGGTCACCTTGCCCCGGGGCGCTATCAGATCGCCGCCGCGGCGATCATGATCCACGTCCATGGCGGCCAACTGTGCCTCCAGGCTCGACAACTCCTGCTGCGCGCGCTCCAGGTCCGGGTTTTCGTCGGCGGCGAACTGGCGCATCGCCTGGATCTCGACCTGCTTGGCCGCTACCTGGGCGCGCAACATGGCCGCCGCGGCGATCATGGCGTGGGCTTGGCTGTCTATCTCCATCACGCCGGTGCGCTGCTCGGTCTGATTCATCTCCTCTTCGGCTCGTGTCAGATTCTTATGTGCGTCGGCCACTTGCCGTTCAAAGAAGAGTCTTCGCCCGGACGCCTCGTTCATCGCCAGGGTTGCCGAAAAGCACCGGTATTCCTCCACCCAGCCGTTGGCCATCTCCGCGGCCCGGCGCGGATCAGAATCGACCACCGAAAGGCGGATCAATCCATCCTTCAATCCGTTGTCGAAGTATGCCCGCTTTTCCAGCCGTTTGCGCGCCGTCGACAGATACTTCGTGTGGTAAAGCTCCTGTAGGTGAAAGCGCGCCACCATCGCGTCCTCCACCGTGCGGCTCTTCAGCAGGGCTACCTGCATGTCGTTGGGGTTTTTAATGCCCAGGGCACTCGCGCCCGCCCCGGCCATGGCGCTCAGGCTGCTCAGTTGCGCCAGCATGGCCGCTCCCGCGGAGCCGCCCTGCTGAGGCGGCATGATGACCGTGGTGGCCATGTAACGGCGGGGCAGCAGCAAGGCAACCGCCGTACCAAGCATGAAAATGGCCAGCGCGGCGATGCCAACCAGCTTCCTGCGTTTGATCGCCACGCGGATCAACGGCGGCATAGTCCTGGCAGAGGGGTGGGGTGCGTTAGCGTTTGGTTCCTGATCTTCTGTTGTAGGCACGAAGGGCTTCCTTGTTCGGGTGGATCATCGCTCTTTCTTGTGTCGCAGGCGCGCTCCCTGTAAGGAGTTCTGCTTCGCCACCGGATTCTGCGCTCAGATTAACCGCGAATGGATGAGAGAGAACGGGAAAGAAGTGAAAACCAGAAGGATGAAATCGATTATGGGAAAACCTTTATTGGCCTGCCCGATTTCGGAACATATTTCTTCTCACTCTGCATTTTTACCTCCACCTTACGGCTCGTATAGGCGACTATGGAGGCGTCTATGAGAAACCATTCATCTGTCCACTCACTCCTTTTCCGCTGGTTGCGGCATTGTCTTGTTGGCGCAGCGTTTCTATCCTTTTGCGCGCCCGCATTGCTCGCCCAGTGCTCTGCCGATGATCCCGATTCGTACGCCTGCCAGATGCAGCAAACTCCGCCCCCGTCTTCCACTACCCAATCGCCGGCATCGCCTACCGTGCTGTCGATGCAGGAAACTCCACAACAAAGAACGCCCCGGGCGGACCTGTCCACGGAGGCTTCGGCCAACGACAGCCTCTCCGGCGGCGCCAATTACACCGAGCAGCCGTCGCGCACTCGGTTGAGCACGCCCAGGCGCATGCAGACCCTGCTCCCCCCTGAGCCTCCCACCGAGTTTCAGCGTTTTGTTGCGGCCTCCACGGGCCGCATGCTGCCCATCTATGGAGCCCGCTTTTTCGCTGTTCGGCCGGAAGCTTTCGGCCCCCTTGAGCAGGGGCCCGCGCCGCAGGATATGACGGTCGGCGCCGGGGACGAATTGCGCATCCGCATTTGGGGACAGATCAATTTCAGCGCCAATCTGATCGTCAGCCGCGAGGGAGAGATCTACCTTCCCAAGGCGGGCGCCGTGCATGTTGCCGGCCTCGCCTTTTCTGCTGTCGCCGGACATCTGCGCACCGCGCTCGAACGCGTCTACCGCAACTTCGAGCTGAGTGTAGATATGGGCGAGATTCACTCCATCCAGGTGTATGTAACCGGGCAGGCGCGGCAGCCGGGAGAGTACACGGTAAGCGCGCTCAGCACGCTGGTGAATGCGGTCTTTTTGTGCGGCGGACCATCCGGCGCCGGTTCCATGCGCCACGTCGAGTTGAGGCGCCAGGGCAAGGTGCTCGCCGACTTCGATCTCTATACGCTATTGGTGAAGGGCGACAAGTCGGGCGATGTGCAACTGCAGCCGGGCGATGTGCTGTTCATTCCCGCCGCCGGCCCCCAGGTGGCGCTGCTGGGCAGCGTGCGGCTGGCCGCCATCTACGAGCTGCGCGGCCAGGAGTCACTCGAAGAGTTGCTAAACACTGCCGGCGGAAGAACCGCGATTGCCTCCGGTGGGCGCATCTCAGTGGAGCGCATCGTGGATCATGAGCGGCGGCGCGCCTTCGAGCTGAATTCCGATGCAGCCGGCCTGGCGGCCTTGCTCGAAGACGGCGATATTGTGCGCATCGATCCCATCATCTCCAGCTATCGTGAGACGGTGACATTGCGCGGCTCGCTGGCCAATCCGGGGCGCTTCCTCTGGCATCAGGGTATGCGCCTCAGCGATCTCCTCCCCGATCGCGAATCTTTAATCTCGCGCGACTATTGGTGGCGCCGCACCCAGCTCGGACTTCCAGCGCCGGAGCTGGCCGTGCCCGGCGGTTATGGCACAATGAAACGAGAATTGCCGGACAAGACAAACATGGCTTCCGCTCCCGGCGCGCAAACCGCGTTCTCTAACCCCGGCTCGCAAACCGCGTTCTCTAATCCCGGCACGCAAACCGCGTTCTCTAATCCCGGCTCGCAAACCGCGTTCTCTAATCCCGGCACGCAAACCGCGTTCTCTAATCCCGGCTCGCAAACCGCGTTTTCTATCCCCGGCGCGCAAACCGCGATCTCCAGTCCCGACGCGCAAACCGATTGGAACTTCGCCGTCATCGAGCGGCTGAATCCGGCCACCATGACCACCTCGCTGCTGCCGTTCAACCTTGGCAAACTGGTGCTTGACCACGATGCATCGCAGGATCTCGAGCTTCAGCCCAGCGACGTAATCACCGTCTTCTCACAGGATGACATTCATCCCCCCATCGATGAGCAGACAAAGTATGTGCAGCTGGAGGGAGAGTTTGTGCACGCTGGCGTCTACAGCGTGGCTCCGGGCGAAACACTCCGTTCGTTGGTTACGCGCGCTGGCGGGCTCACTGCCAAGGCATATCTTTACGGCGCGGAGTTCACCCGTAAGAGCACTTTGGCTCTGGAACAGAATAGCTATAACGAGTACATTGAGAAGCTCCAGCACCAGATGACGCGCGGTTCAGCCTCCTCGGCCAGCGCTTCTCTGGATGAAGTCCCGGCGGCCAGGATCACGTCCGCGAATCAGGAACTCATTGCGCGCATGCGGCAGTTGCAGCCCTCGGGAAGAATCGTACTCAACCTTCACCCCCGCAGCGCGGGAGAGAACGAACTGCCGGAGATGCCCCTGGAGGATGGCGACACGCTCTATGTCCCCGCCATCCCGGCCACCGTACAGGTGATCGGCGCGGTCCTCAATCAGAATGCTTTCCTCTATCGCGGCGGCCGGGCAAGCAATTATCTTCACATGGCTGGAGGCCCGAACCGTGATGCAGATCGAGGACAGATCTTCATCCTGCGCGCGGATGGATCGGTGATCGGCCGGCGCGCGGGGCAGTCGATCTTCTCTTCCGGATTTGATAATGAGCGCATGCATCCCGGCGATAGCGTCATTGTTCCGGAGAAGCGCATCAAGCCCGGCGCCCTCAGTTCATTTATGGCGTGGTCGCAGTTGTTCTCCCAGACTGCTCTGAGTGCGGCCTCGGTCAACTCGTTCAAGTAGCGGGCTTCGCGGCGCATCTTCTGTATTTCTGCAACTTGCGCGGCTTCGTCTCGACGGCTCGGGCCGGGCGCGCGGAATCGTGTCGCCTCACTCATATAAACAATCTCATGAGATATGTCTCATCGAACGATGTTGCGGGATTCTTCCCGATACCACTTCTTCAATCCTGCGATTTCTCCCGCTTCGCCCTCATATTCACAGCCCATGCAGCCGACAAAGCATAAGTGGCCGCAATTGCAGTGAAGAGGACAAGCGGCCTGACAGTACAACCGGGGCTTCGGCCATCATGACTTTCACGCGCGGCCGGGTTTTGCCAATGCTTTGATCTACATTCCGCTTTCGAGGTTTGCTCCATGCCGCTTTACGGTCGTGCATTTGAGTTGAGCGCTGTTGCCGTTCCGCCTTTTCCCATCGCCATGCTGCCTCCCCGCCTTCACCGCGCGTCCGATCCTCAGTTGTGCCTGGTGAACCCCTCCGCCAGCGCCTGGACTCTCTCCTGGCTCAGGCGGCTGATTGATCTGTCGGTTGCTCTGCTGGTTCTTTTCCTTCTTGGGCTTCCCATGCTGGCCATTGCGCTCTGCGTGCGCCTGACGTCGCCGGGTCCTGCCTTCTTCGCACAGTATCGCGTGGGCCGGGCTGGGCGTCTGTTTCGCATTTACAAGTTCCGCACCATGGTCTTTGGTTCTGAGAGCAGCGGTCCCGGCCTGACCAGGGATGGAGATTGCCGCATCACCGCCATGGGACGATGGTTGCGCAAGTTCAAGCTCGATGAGTTTCCCCAGTTTTACAACGTTTTGCGCGGCGACATGAGCCTGGTTGGGCCGCGGCCCAAGCTGCCGAAGTATCTGTGCATTGCCAATATGCCCTATCGTCCCGGCATCACCGGTACGGCTTCGCTCGCCTTCCGGCGCGAGGAGGAAATCCTGAGCCGCGTTCCCGTTGACCAACTGGATGATTTCTACAACCGCCACATCCGGTTGCTCAAGGCGCGCATCGATGCGCGCTACATGTGCCGGGCTACCTTCTGGAGCGATCTGCGTCTGATCGGCGACACGTTTCTTGCCTGTCTGAAGCCGGCGTCCGCTCTCCCCGTCGATTCCCGTTCCTCGACGCGTGTTCTGGCGTTTCCATTGCGACCGGCCCAGGAGAGCAACACCGCCGAGTCCTTCGGAACGGCACAATGACGTTCTGAACAGAATCAACCGCGGGCCCTCGACTCGGTCGATGTGCGGCCTACGCTCCGTATAATCAATGGCGCTCAGGAGGACGGCCTTGTTGGGGATAAGGCGAAGGGCCATTGGCCTGAACGGCGGGCGCGGATCAGATACATGCAGCTTCCGGAGAGGGCGATGGCGGCGGCAACGGCCAGCCCTCCGAGGGCATGGCTGCGGTTGACAAGCATGAAAAGAAATCCGGCGATGGCCATCAGCGGCGGCAGCGGATAAAGCGGCATCTTGAAGGGCCGCGCCAGATCAGGCCGCCGGATGCGCAGCAGGATCACGCCCACGTGTTGCAGAAAGAATTGCAGCAGGATGCGGGTAATCACCAGCATCGTAATCACCTGCGACAAAGAAAAGAAGCAGAAGGCGGTTGCGACCAGGCCAAGGGCGACCAGCGAGCGGTGGGGAATGTTGTGGCGCGGATGGAGTGCGGCGAGAAAGTGGAAGTAGTTGCCGTCGCGGGCGGCGGCGTAGGGCACGCGCGAGTAGCCCAGCTGCAGCGAGAAGACGGAGCCGAAGGCAGTCCAGATGATGAGCGCGGACATCAGACGGCCGGCGACGCTGCCAAAGACGGACCGTGCAATGTCGGCCACCAGTTGCAGGCGCACGGCTTCGCCCGCGGAGACGTGCGTGGCGGCATCGCGCATGGAAGGCAGCGCGGCCAGGTCCATGGCAACGTAAAACGCCGCGATGAACAGGACCGACAACAAAATGGCGCGCGGAATCGTTCGCTCCGGACGCCGCACCTCGGCGCCGAGGAAGCAGATGTTGTAGTAGCCCCAGTAACAATAGGTGGTCAGCAATGTGGCTTGCGCCAGTCCGCCCAGCGCCTCGGGAAGTGTAAGCGCCGTCGAGGCGGGCATCTGCCAGCCGCCGCGAGCAAAACCGGAAACGATAACCCCGGCAATGGCCGCCAGCACCCCGGCAAAGAGCACCCAGGCCAATCGTGTAATGGAACTCAGGTTGCGATAAAGCAGCGCCGTGACCAGCAAACAGGCTGCTGCGGCGGCGAAGTTGGTAAAGTGCAGCGCGGGCAACGTGGCGAGTGGAGCGCGCTCCAGCCCCGGCCAGAACCACGCGAGAAAACTTGATAGCCCGATGCAGCCCGAGGCGATGGCCAGCGGCGCGGTGAAGCTCAACTGCCACACGTAAAGAAAGCTGAGCCAGTTGCCGGCGCGCTCCGGGACGTAGATCTCGCGCAAAAACGCGTAGGATCCTCCGGCGCGCGGGAAGGCCGCGCCCAGCTCGGCCCACACCAGGCCGTCGGCCACGGCGATCACCGCGCCCAGCACCCACGCCCAAACCGAGAGCCGGTAGCCCGCCGCGGCAATCACCAGCGGCAGCGTGATGAACGGCCCCACCCCGATCATCTCCAGCATGTTGAAGACCACCGCCGAGCGCAGCCCAATGCGGCGCTGGAGCGTTGCTGCGGAGCTGGCGGAGACGAGTGTCATGAAGCTCTTTCGCTCCTCGGATTGTACACTGACGAAAGTATGATTCTTGCCGATAAGTCTTATCAAGCAGCAGCGGGCGCGGCCTTTGCCGGCCTGATTCTGGCGGGCGTTCTCACCGTTCGCCTGGCCTGTCAGCAGCCTGTCCAACAGCCTGCCCGGCAGCCCGTGCCCGCTGCGCTCACACTTGCATCCGCTCCCTTGCCCGAGCCCAGCGAGGTTGCGCTCCCCTTGCCCGAGGATCGCGGCGCCGCGGCTCTGGAGCAATCGCTGAAGCGCCTCTCCACCACCGCCAGCTTGATGATTATTGTTGCCCACCCCGACGACGAGGACGGCGCTTTGCTGACCTGCCTTTCGCGCAGCATGGGTGTGCGTACTACTTTGCTGACCCTGACCCGCGGCGAAGGCGGCCAGAACGCGATGAGCGCCGACGCGGACGATGCTCTGGGCCTTCTCCGCACCAATGAATTGCTGCGCGCCGATGAGTTTTATGGCGCAAAACAGCTTTGGGGCACGGAAGCCGACTTCGGCTTCTCCAAGACGCAAGAGGAGTCCTTCGCCAAGTGGGGGCACGATCGTGTACTTTATGACGCCGTCCTGGCCGTTCGCCGTGAGCGGCCGCAGATTATCGTCTCCACCTTCGTTGGCGGCATCACCGACGGCCACGGCCACCACCAGGTCTCCGGCGAGATTGCGCAAGAGGTCTTCAAAGCCGCCGCCGACCCGGCAGTTTTTCCCGATCAACTGAAGGAGTACCACCTGCAGCCTTGGCAGCCGCTGGCCGTCTACTCCAGGGCGCCCTTTGCGCGCATCGAAGACGGAAAGATGTTCGATTACGCCACCGGCAAATGGGCTCCGGCGCGCTTCAAAAATTACGTGACCGGCGAGTGGAGTGAGGGAGCGCCTTCGACCGACGTGACAATTCAGGTGGGCACGCTCGACCCGGTGCTGGGCCGCAGCCCGGAGCAGATTGCGCGCCAGGGATGGGGCCAGCAGAAGTCGCAAAATGGCGGAGCAAATCCCTCGCTGATAGGCCCGTTGGCGGCAAACTATCACCTCTGGGCCGTGGCTCCGGAGGCGGCGGCCAAGCCGGGAACGAATTCAAGCAACGACGATCTCTTTCATAACAGCAAGGTGAACATCGACACGAGTGTCTCCGGTCTCGCTCGCCTCGTGGGAAGGCCTGACGTGACTGAAGACATGGCTGAAACTCTCCGCCAGATTGACGCTTCGATTCAGCAGGTCGAATCGAAATGTCCGTGTAGCGCAAGCCTGGCAGTCGCGCATGAGCTCGCGCCAATTTATCGTCAATTACTCGAATTTCGTGTCGCGGTGAAAGAGAGCAGCCTTGATGAGAAGGCTATAACCAGTCTTCTCTTCGAACTCGACGCCAAAATCAACGAGTTTCAAGCCGCGTTCAAAGAATTGCTCGGCCTGGACATGATCGCCTTTCGAACGAACTCTGCCAGCGCGCAGGAAGGCGGGCCATTCCGTGGCGGCTCGGCCGATGAGACGCTGCAAAATGTGTCTCCGGGCGAGAAGTTCCTGGTGCGGTTACACGCCACGCAAGCCACGCCGGAGACGCGGCTCTCGAGCGTCTGGTTGCAGAGCCGCAGCGGCGGCGTGTGGAAGGCGGAGAACACGACCGGAGCAATTGCCCCCACGGCTCCCGTCAGTGATCCAATCTTTCGCGTTCAGGTTCCCGACAACGCCGAGCCAACCCAGCCCTATTTCACGCGCCCCTCCATCGAGCAGCCCTACTACGATCTGACGCATCCGGAGTGGCGCTTGCGCTCCTTTGCGCCCTATCCGCTGGCTGCATGGGCGGAGTTTACCTTCGACGGCCTACCCATTCGCATCGGCGAAGTCGTCCAAACCATAGCCCGTATTCCCGGCGTGGGCGGCGTCTACGAGCCGCTGGTAGTAACGCCGGCCATCGGCGTACGCATGGAGCCGGAGGCGCGCATCTTGCCTCTCGATGGCAGCGCTCTACCTGTGCGCGTCACAGTCCATGCCCAAGCCGCGGCCGAGGGAACGGTGGAGTTGGAACTCCAAGCAGGCTGGAAGGCCGAACCGGCTTCAGTACCCTTCCATTTGGGCGCTGCGGCGGATTCCGAGCCGATTCAGTTTCTGGTGAATCCATCCCCAAATTCTGGATCCCAGGCTGGTCTGTACGTAATTCAGGCCGTCGCCCGCACCACCCCGCGCCCAGGCGATATACCAGTAGTTTGTCCTCTAGACCCTGGACCCTGCCCTAGCTACGAAACCGGCTGGCAGAGCATTGGCTACCCCGGCCTGCGGCCCTACAACCAGTACAAACTCGCGCAGTTGAAAACGCGCAAAGTAGATGTAAAGCTCGCCGCCGGTTTGCGCATAGGCTACGTGATGGGCACCGGTGACCTGGTTCCCGAGGCCATCAAAGGCCTGGGCTCATCGGCGCATCTGCTCACGGCCTCGGAACTGGCCTCGGGCGATCTCTCCGCATGGAACGTGATCGTCATCGGCATTCGCGCTTACTCCGCGCGCCCCGAGCTCATCAGCGCCCAGCCGCGACTCGACGAGTTCGTGCGCCGCGGCGGAACGCTCATTGTCCAGTACCAGACCGGCAACTTCCCCGCGCCATTTCCGCTATCCATGTCGCGCATGGCGGAGCGCGTGGTGGATGAAACTGCTCCGGTCAAGCTGCTCGATCCGTCGCACCCCCTGTTCAACTGGCCCAACGTCATCACCGCCGCCGACTTCGACGGCTGGGTCGAGGAGCGTGGCCACTCATTTCTCGATAGCTGGGGCGCGCATTACACGCCGCTCACTGAGACCGCCGACCCCGGCCAGGACGCGCAGCGTGGCGGTCTGCTGGTGGCGCACCCCGGCAAAGGGACTTATATCTATGTCGCCTACGCGCTCCATCGCCAGCTTCCGGAACTGGTGCCGGGAGCATACCGTTTGCTGGCTAACCTGCTCAGTGCAGGCCAGGATGAACCGGCGCGCGGAGAACAATCTCCAGCGCCGAGTCCGTAGTCAGAAGCGCTTACTTGCTCGCCTCCGCCGTCAGCCGTTCGGCCCGGGCCACGGCGTCCAGTCTCCGCTGCTTCTGCGCTTCCATGTCCGTGATCGTCGGCCGCCAATTGCTGGCCATCAGCCGTTTTGCATACTCTTCCATGCGCGGCGCAAAGCTTGCGCGGATTCCTGCGACTGCTGCTTGCGCCTTGGGCAGCAGATCGTGGAAGCGTGCGATCTCCTGCTGCGCATTTTCGGGGTGATAACTGAGCCGGTCGCCGGTTTGCATGGCGTCGACAAGTACATCCGGCGGATCGGAGACCGGCCAGGTCTTGTTCATGGCGTCGTAAGCGCCGCGCAGCCGGGTCATGGCTCCGGCGAAGCCGTCCAGCTCATTGCGTCGCGCGATGAGGCCTTGGGCGCGGCGCACTACAACCGTAACTTTAGTTGCAACGCTCTGGCTGTGCACGGGAATCACGGTGGTCAGCGTGTTGCCCTCAAAACTCCATCCGCCCTTGCCCGTTGCTCCGGCGCGCTTCACCGCAACGCCGTTGACTGTGACCGCGCCAGGCGGCCAGTCGGCGGGCAGGCGCAGCTCGAAGCCGCGGGTCAGCGGCATTTTTGGATAGCTGCCCTCAACCGGGCCTATCTCCACGTGCAGCGTGTCGCCGGTTTGCGCAGCCTTGATCGGCGTGCGCGCAAAGACGCCTCGCTGGTATTCGACCGAGACGCCGGAATCCTCATAGACCGAGTAGCTCGAATCTGTCCCCGGCTCGAGCGGCCACACGTTCACAATCAGCGGGTCCACGGGCTTTTCGCCGGTATAGCGCATGGGCGGCTGCATGGGCACAATCGCCCCGGCGCGCAGGTAGACGGGCGTCTGATCAATGGAAAAATTGCGCTCGAACGTATCCGGCCCGGTCAGGTGCTTGCCCGTCGGCCACTCGATCCACTCGCCCTTGGGCAGCCAAACGGTTTCTGTGGCCAGGCTGCTCACCTTGTCAGCGGCAGCCGTGACCGGGGCCGCCAGCATCTGCTCTCCGAAGATGTACTCGCCCTTGTTCTCATACGCTGCAGCCTCCTGCGGCCAGTCGTAGTAGAGCGGGCGGAAGAACGCTACGCCAGTGTCGTAGGTCCGCCGCGCCTCGGTGTAAAGGTAAGGCTGCATCGCGTAGCGAAGCTGGAAGGTGGAGCGCAGAATCGTCGAGTAAGGCTCCGGATAGGCCCAGACGCGGCGCTCGGTCTCGGGGTTCTTGGTGGTGTGGGTGCGCAGAATCGGACTGAAAGCGCCAAACTGCACCCAGCGCGTGTACAGCTCCGGCTCCACGGCTCCGGGCATGTGGCCGCCGATGTCGTGGCTCCAGTAAGCGTAGCCCACGTTGGCTGCCGTGGCCGTAAACCACGGCTGAAAGGCCAGCGAATCCCACACCGAGATCGTGTCGCCGGAAAACCCGATCTGGTAGCGATGATTGCCCAGCCCGCCCCAGCGATGGAAGAGCAGCGGCCGTTTGCCCTCGCGCTGCTGGTCGGTAAAGTGCACGTAGTTCAGCCACCAGGTAGGCATCACGCCGCGAATCTTGGTGCGCTGCTCCTGCTGCCAGTCCAGCCACCAGAAGTCGATGCCCTGCCGCTCCAGCGGATGGTGCACCAGGTTCATGTAATTCGTCGCGAATTTCTTGTCGGTGATGTCGAAGGGCACGTATTTTCTGGTGGCTGGATCGATGCCCATCGCCTTGGCCATGGCCGGGTAGGCCGCCTCCCAGGGCTGCACGCCCGAGGCCGGATGCAGATTGAGCGTCGTCTTCAGCCCCTCGGCATGCAGCCGTGCCAGAAAATCATCCGGGTCAGGGAAGAGTGTCTTGTTCCAGGTGTAGCCGGTCCAGCCCAGCCCATGGCCCGACTGATCGCTCTCGCCTGCTGCCTGCAACTGCTCTTTGCTGATGTGCCAGCCCATGTCGATCACCAGAACATCCAGCGGCACATCGTTCTCGTGGAAGCCGCGCACCAACTCGTCCAGCTCCTGGTCGCTGTAGTCCCAGTAGCGCGACCACCACGCCCCGAAGGCAAAGCGCGGCGGCAGAGGGATGCGTCCGGCCACGCGCACAAAATCGCCCAGCGCCTTCTTGTAATCGTGGCCGTAGCCGAAGAAGTACCAATCCTGTCGCTCCCCTGTGGGCCGCGGCATCACCCACGGCCATGGACTCTTTTCTCCCTGCCTGAAGCTGAAATCGGCCGAATCGAAGAGCGGTCTTGTGGAATCGTCCACCAGCGCCCATCCGGAACGTGAAATGAGCCCCTGCGCGATATGTTCCTGAGTTTTGCCGCCCAGCGCGCCGTCCAGCGTGCGCGTGGTGCCGAGCAGGTTCTCCGGGTCGGTATCGCCCGGATGCCAGACCACCTGCTTGCCGTCAACGGTGAGTGTGATTTCGAGATTATCGGCGGTGAATGGCCCATTGCTTGGCACGTAAACGAGCCTGAGTGTCCCAGTGTCGATCACCGAAGGAATAGATTGCCTCTCTGGTGGCCCGTTTGTGTCGAGGCCCTCTGTGAACTTCGGCGCCGGTAGCCTTCTATTCAGAAAAACAAACGAAGCTTGATCCTCAAACTTTCCGTCCGCCGCCCACTCCATGCGGATCAGCTCCGGCGTCAGCACGGTAAAGCGCGCCTTGCCGATGGTGACCACGGCTTTAGGGTCGGCTACCGGGTTATTGGCTTCCCCGGCAGCCTGCGCAGGCATCGTCGGCCGGGAAGATACCGCCGCGGCGGGTTTTGCAACCTGTCCCACAGGCGCCGGCGTCTGCGCCGTTAAACCAATGCTGAATCCGAGGCCAGCTCCAATAGCAACCAGTTGCGGCAAAGATAGGCGCACAAGTCTCTCCTTTATTGCTCCACCGGGAAGGGTAACACGCAGGGTAGCGCTTCTCGCCATGGCAGGGGGGATTGGCCTTACAGGGGGGATCAATTTATCCGAAAAGTGTGCAATATTGCTCAGACACATCCGGAAGAAAAGTGTGCAATATTGCTCATACACATCCGGAAATCGAGTCTACACTCGACATTGTACCGTGTAGGGTGCTTTTTCGGCATGTAAACGCACCGGGAACAAAATGGAGGTTGGCGCATTGGCTGCATAAGGGCGCTTGGGTTTATTTCCTCGCCGGGGTCGGCGCGTTTTATGCGTACGATATTTCTGGCGTGTTGGCTGCTCTATGTCCCATAAATCCCCAGTCTTGCCACAACTTGTTTCTCTCAGCGATCCTGCGGCACTCCCGGAATGCCGCGGGATTGCTTTTTTGGGCGGAATAGCTTTCTGTCCTGTGAAGGATGTCTTAGTCGTGAAGAACCACATTCAATAGAGATTTGTGTACTTTGATGCCGCCGTTGTAGTCGATAAATCCCAGCTTGCGAAAGCGATTCATGAAGAAGCTCACCCGCGACCGCGTCGTCCCGATCATCTCCGCCAGCGTCTCCTGGCTTATCTTGGGAATCAGGGACTCGGGTTCGCCGGGCTGGCCGAAATCCGCCATTAACAGCAGGATCCGCGCCAGCCGTTTCTCGCTGGAGTTGAACAGTTGATCGACCAGGTCTGCCTGGGTTCTCATGCTGCGCCCCAGCAGAAACTTCAAAAACATGTCGCTGAAGGCGTGCTCCTCGTGCATCACGCGGATCATCTCCGCACGCTCAATCTTGAGCGCCGTACACGGAGCGATGGCGGTGGCCGTCGCCATGCGCAACCCCGGCGTTCCCGCCATTGAATCCTCGCCCACAAAATCGCCCGCCGCCAGCAGCGCGATGGTCGCCTCTTTGCCTTCCTTGGAGATTACGGTGAGTTTTGCGCGGCCGTTCTGTAAATAAAAAACGCAATCGGCCGCGTCGCCCTGGGAAAAAAAAGCCTCCTTTGGATTGAGACGGACAATCTTCCGCCCCAGCCCGGCTTGCGCCAGGAACATCGCCGGATCAAAACCTACCTGATTCTGCCCCGCCATTGGTCTATTCTGTCCCCTTCCACGATCTGGCCTGGGGTCTTTCCGTAGAGAAACCGAAGCACACCCCCCTTTTTATCCTCATTCGAGCAAATACACACTAACTTTTCTATGATTTCAACGTGTATAGCAGACAGGTCTGTTCAATTTTGCTCAGTATTTAGCGATTCGTTTTCATAATATAGTAAGTATTATCGACTATGTAGAAATTTCAGCAGACAGGGTTCCGTAGCCCCTCCCTTGGCCACCCCTCCTCCCGGCTCCCTCTTCCGCAACACCCGGTTTCCCGTAAGTTGTTGCAAAGATGCGACAATGGTAGCAGCGCCGCGCGGGCAGGATTCCATGCCACGGCGCGGGGGAGATTCTGTGACCAAGCTGCGCGTTCTGTCCACCCACCTGTTCGCAAACCAGCGCCTGCACTCCGGGCTGCTGGACTTCGCCGGCCAGTGGGGAGCGGAGGCGGTGGAGATCTTTGCCGCGCGCCAGCATTTCGACTACACCAGCCGCGAGCATGTGATGGAACTGGCTTCTTGGTTTCGCTCCAGCGCGCTCACCCCCTGGTCGATGCACGCGCCCATCTTTGCCGGCCAGGAGATGGGCCGCTCCGGCCTGCCCGCTCTCAACCTGTTGCACCCTGAGAAGTTGCGCCGCATCGAGGCCATGGATGAGATCAAGAGGGCTCTCGAAACCGCCGAACACATCCCCTTCCGCAACCTGGTCGTTCACCTGGGCGATAAGGACGATGAGTGGTCGCCGCGCACCGTCGAGTACGCCCAAACCGCCCTCGAACACCTGGGCGCATTTGCGCGTCCGCTGGGCGTGCGTCCGCTGGTTGAAAACCTGCTCAGCGAGCCCACCACCCCCGAGCATCTGGTGGAGATCCTCGAAACCGGCCGCCTGGATTCCATCGGCGTCTGCCTCGACCTGGGCCACGCTCACATGACGGTCGGCGTGCCTGCGGCCATCGCCACGCTCGGCAACCGCATCGTCCAGGTGCACGCGCACGACAACCACGGCGCAAAGGACGAGCACCTATGGCCCGGTGACGGTGCCATCGACTGGCCCGCTGCTGCCGCATCCCTCAACGCCCTCGCCGCCCCGCCCGCCATCGTGCTGGAACTCAGCTCCAATCTCCCCGCCGCTCCGGCTAAACTGCTGCAGCGAATTAGCCGGGCCTTCGAGATGGTTGACTAAGCAAGCAAAGGGCCCGCACCTGCCGTGGACCCCATCCTTACAACTATTTTTGGTTGCTCGGTGCTACAGGGTCTCGGCTTCGACACCCTGAAAAGCACGAGTCTCGCAATGTGCCGCGCTTTATCGGAAAAACCCCAGCAGATAGAGCACCAGCAAGATCACCAGAATGGTGCCGAGCCCAATGCCTCCGCCTCCTCCGTAGCCCCACCGTCTGTAGCCGTAATATCCTCCGCCACCGCCGAAAATCAGCAGCAGAACAACAATCAGAATAATCAATCCCATCTCACATCTCCTTTTTTCCTGCATCTGGAGTCTTTCACTCGGCAATTGAAGGCGCTGAGCAATCGAGTACACTTTCGGCCGCAGAAGCGCCGGGCGGTTGTTGACATTCCATTCGATTGATTTCTGAACTTCAGCAGATCCTCGGCAACTGCTCGCCAATCTGAATCGGAATCACGCGATTCGCGCCCATCGCCGTTCGCGCCACCAGCATCCGCTTATGCTCCGCGGTCACCGAGCCGATGCGCGCGGCCTCCTTGCCCAGAGGATTCGCCCGCAAAATCGCCAGAATCTTATCCGCCATCTCTGGCGCGACAAAAAACACTGCCTTGCCCTCGTTGGCCACGTAGACCGGATCGAGGCCCAGCAGCTCGCAGGCCGACTGCACCTCCGCTCGTACCGGCAAACTCGGCTCGTCGATCTCGATGCCGACTCCTGAGGCCGCGGCAATCTCGTTCAGCGTGGAGGCCAACCCGCCGCGTGTCGGGTCGCGCATGGCGTGCACCGAAGCGCCTGCCGCCGCCAGCACCTCGGCGATCATCCCGTTCAGCGCCGCGCAGTCGGAGCGGATCTGGCTCTCGAACTCCAACCCCTCCCTCACGCTCATGATTGCCATGCCGTGGTCGCCGATGGTTCCGGAGACAAGAATCGCGTCGCCCGGCTTCGCGCCCCGCGGACCAACCGAAATTTCCGGCCGAAGCAAACCCACGCCCGCCGTGTTGATGTAGCAGCCGTCGCCGTGGCCGCGCTCCACGACCTTGGTGTCGCCGGTAACAATCTTTACGCCCGCCGTGGCCGCCGCCCGCGCCATGGCCTCCACAATCGCCGCCAACTGCGCCAGCGGAAAGCCCTCTTCCAAGATGAAGCTGGCGCTCAGGAACTTCGGCTCCGCGCCACTGACGGCCAAATCGTTCACCGTTCCATTCACTGCCAGCTCGCCAATAGATCCGCCGGGAAAAAACAGCGGCTGCACAACATACGAATCGGTGCTCATCGCCAGCCTGCCGCCGCCCAGCTCCAGCACCGCCGCGTCGCCCAGGTTCTCCAGCTCCGGATTGCGGAAGGCGGGCAGAAACAGATGCTCCACCAGCTCATTGCCCAGCTTGCCTCCGCCGCCGTGGCCCATCACAATCGTCGGATAGTCGGCCAGCGGCAGCGGGCAGCTCCAGTTCGCAAAATCCGGTTTTGCGTCTTGCATCATTTCCTTCATTTTGAACCCTGCCGGCTTGCTGACTCGCTGACTTGCTGACTCGCTAATACTGTTCTGCCCGCGCCCGCCAATTCCTCCGCCGACAAAAACCGTCCGTAGTTGTAGTAAGCCGCGCAGGCGCCCTCGCTCGAAACCATCGTCGCTCCCAGCGGATGCCTCGGTGTGCACTCCTTGCCGAAGGCCGCGCACTCCGCCGGCTTAATCACCCCGCGCAGCACATCACCAGATCGGCAGAGCGGAGACTCAGCCGTGTGAGTCCCCGCAATCTGAAACCGCTCTTCGGCGTCAAACTCCCGGTATGCCTCGCTCAACCGCCAGCCGCTCTTGGGAATCACGCCAATCCCCCGCCACGCTCTGTCAGTCACCGTAAAAACTTCCGCCAGCAGCTTCTGCGCGGCCTGGTTGCCCTCAAAGCGAACAATGCGTTCGTAAGCGTTCTCCACCTCGTGCCGTCCCGCCTCCAACTGCATCACGCAGCGCCGAATCCCATCCAGCAGATCCAGCGGCTCAAAACCCGTCACCACCATCGGTGTTATATATTTTTCTGCCAGTGGCGGATACTCCCAATAGCCCATCACGCTGCACACGTGCCCGGCCAGCAGAAAGCCGTCGATCCTGCGGTCAGGCGCGCTCAGAATCGCCTCAATCGCCGGCGGCACCAGCACATGCGAAACCAGAAGCGAATAATTCTTCAGCCCCCGCCGCTTGGCCACGTGCACGCTCATCGCGTTGGCCGGAGCGGTCGTCTCAAAGCCCACGCCGAAAAATACAACCTGCTTGTCTGGATTTTTGACGGCCAGCTCAACGGCATCCAGCGGCGAATACACCACCCGCACATCGCCGCCCGCTCCCTTCACCTGAAATAAATCGCCCTCGGTCCCCGGCACGCGCAACATATCTCCAAAGGAGCAGAAGATCACCCCCGGCTGCCGTGCAATCGCCAGCGCTTTGTCGATCAGCTCCAGCGGCGTCACGCACACCGGGCAGCCCGGCCCGTGAATCATCTCGATCCCGGCCGGTAGCATCTGGTCGATGCCGTTTTTGATGATCGAGTGCGTCTGCCCGCCGCAGACCTCCATGATCTTCCACGGCCGCGTGGCGGCAGCATGAATCTCCCGCGCCATTCTTTGCGCAATCTCGCCGTTGCGGAACTCGGTCAGGTACTTCATTCGCTCACTTGGCTCGCGCCAGCGTCATCTCGCCGCCGGGAAAATCAGCATTATCTGTTTTGGTAGTCAGCTTGATCGTGTCTCCGCTGACGACTCCATCATGCTTGATCGTCATGCCGTTGAAGTTCACATTGAATGCGATCTTGTCGCCGTCGACCTTGCCTTCGCTGATCTCCATTGGATCGCCCATCGGCCCGCCGACCGTACCGGTCAGCTTGGTTGCAACCTGCTTGAAGGTAAAGGTGATTTGCATGGAATCTCCGCCCGGGATCGCGAGACTGCCCGTCCATTTGCCGGTCACATCGGCTGCGCCTTGGACTTTCGGCGCGCAGCCTTCAGCCGGGCAGGCCGGCTGCGCCGCGGCCGTCTCCGGTGTTTTCGCGCGGGTCAGTGTTACCTCCTGGCCGGCTGGTTCTCCCTCGCCGGTTTTCGTGCTCAGCTTGATCTGCTCCCCGCTGATCACGCCCTCATTCTTGATCGTCATGCCGTTATAAACCACGCTGAACGACAGCTTGTCGCCGTCGATCTTGCCGTCAACAATCTCCATCGCTTCCAGCTGCGGGCTGCTCACCGTGCCGCTCAGCTTGTCGGCCTCCTGCTTGAGGGTAAAGGTGAGTTGAAATGTATCTCCGTTCGCGGCAATCATATTGCCCGTCCAGGTGCCGGTCACATCGGATGCAAACGCGCTTGCGGCGCTGAAGGTCAACACCAGTGCCGCGCAGAAAATCAAAAGCTGTTTCATCGATCAATCCTTGTACTGAATTTGTGTGTTCGTAGAACGATTGCAAATTTTGTTTCTGAAAAGCAAGAAACCGCCAGCCTCAATATGCCGTCGCTAACGTGCTAACTCGCTAACGCCGCGCCCGGGGTCCCCGCGGACTGATCTTCGACCGTGGGTGGAAATCTCGCTTTTGAGACCTGGGAAACCACAAACCTCAGCCACACTCACGCTGACTTGCCGGTTTGCTGACTCGCTGACTTGCTCTCGCAGCTCCCATCCGGACAAGCCGACTGCGACCCCGCCGCTGCCCGCGCAAAGGCCTCTTCCTCGCTGGCCAACTCCGCATCCAGCGCGCCCATCGCCCTGAAGTCCTCCAGCGTCTGCAAGGCGGTCTCCTCGTCGATCTTGGAGAGCGCAAACCCAACATGCACAATGGTATAGTCGCCCACCTGGACCTCCGGCACGTAGTCCAGGCAGACCCGTTTGACGATGCCGCCAAAGTTCACCCGCCCAATGCGCAGATCGCCCTCAGTGATGATTTCCTCGACTTTTCCCGGTATCGCTAGACACATAGTCTCTCTATTATGCCGGGTTTGGGGCGTCTTTGGGGTGATTTAAATCACAAAATCTGTCCTCTCAGGCCAGATTGCCCAGCCGTTCCACCGTCTTCCGTAAATGGTCGCTGATCTACGCGCTGGATTTCTAACACAACCCCGGCAGGTTTCTGTTAGACTTCGGGCGTTCTCCGAATTGGATGTGATTTCGTTCATGGTGACATACATGCGGAAGTGTTTGTTGTTTTTGGGCATTCTGATGGTGTTGGCCTGCATCCTGTCCGGATCTCGGGTCACTGCGCAAGGCGACGATCTCATCACCGCAGCTGAAAATGGTGATTTGCCACGTGTCAATGAGCGGCTTGCCTGTAACTCTGATGTTAATGACAGGGGAAACGATAGAGAGACCGCGCTGATCCTAGCTTCCAGCAGCGGCCATCTTGATGTGGTGCAGGCATTGCTTTCGAAGGGAGCCTTTATCAATGTCAAGGAGAATGATGGCGGGACCGCGCTAATTATGGCTTCTTACCATGGTCACTTAGAGGTAGTGCAGATGCTGCTTATCAAAGGGGCAGAGGTCAATGCCAAGGGGCACGATGGCTTGACGGCGCTGATTCTAGCTGCTCAGGAAGGCCACCTTGATGTGGTGCTTACTCTGCTCGCCAATGGGGCAGAGATCGATGCTAAAACGAGCGATGACGAGAATGCTTTGATTCTGGCTTCCTACCATGGCTACATAGAAGTGGTGCGTGCGCTGCTAGCAAAGGGAGCCGATGTCAACGCAAAAGCAAGCAATGGCGGTACCGCTCTGATGTCAGCCTCCTTTTATGGTCATCTTGATATAGTGCATGCGCTACTCTCCAAAGGTGCTGATGTCAATGCCAAGACGAGTGATGGCAAGACTGCACTGGATTACGCAGTGCGAGGAGGACATGCCAATGTCAGAGCCTTATTGTTGAAGGCAGGCGCCAAACAATAACTATGTTAGGTACCGAAGCCGTCGACCAGCCGCAGCGCCCTCTGTTCTCCAGACTAGCCCATCATTGCGGCTCATTCGCCCCAAAAGAACACCGCCGGCGATACATTAAACCTCCTGCTCAGACGCGCAATGTGGTCGCGGTTCAACTGCCGCTTGCCCGAGAGAACCAGCGAGACGGTGCTTTCGCTGCCCAACTCCGGAGCAATGTCGCGCTGTGAGAGTCCATTCCGTTCCAGCAGAAAGCGCAGCACATCGACGGGCTCGGCCTCTGGCAGCGGGTAATGCTCTTGCTCATAGCGCTCGATCAGTAGGGTCATCAGCTCGATAGCCTCTTCCTCATTCGCCGTCGGATCGGGCTTCGCTGTCAGTTCGAAGAGTGCGCGGGTATATTCAGCAAGTTCCTCATCCGTGTGAATCAGACGGGGCGCTCCCTGCCGGATCATCTCGGTTGGATTGGCAAGCACCGTACTCATCATCTGACTCCTTTATCCCAGTTCGCCCGGTTGTCGTATTGCCGGTGCGTTAGAAAGGCCCGGATGTAAATATGGCCCTGTGTGATGCGGCCTTCCTTTTCTCGCGCGTAGTGAATCACCGTGACCAACCGGTAGCGGTTCTGCCGAATGTTGAAAATCACGTATCCATCCACATCATCGGCATCCCCAAAGACCTGCCGCACTTCAAGAAAATTCCGCCATCGCGACTCGCGCGCGATCCTGTACCAAGCCCGAATCTCCTTGGCTGCCTCCGGATACTCTTCCTCGGCCTCAACCAAGTGCTTGCGTGTGACAACGTGCATGGAGATCTTCCCGAAACTTCGGCCGCGGTATTGTCTCCGCGGCCGTCACTGTATCTTTAATATACTTTGCAAAATGCAAAGTTGTCAAGGAGTAAATTATCAAATTGCAAAGTTAATAAGGCTTTTAGTGGCCAGAGTGTGCTCATTTAAGCCCGTTCAGCTCCGCCTCGCCCGCTTCTCCTCCAAATACGCCAGCCACTCCGCCAGCCCCGCCAACAAGCTGGCTCGCTGACCTTCTGACTCGCCGCTCTTTCACTGCGACAAATAGCTCATCACGCAGTCGTAGTACCCGCACGTAAACGTCGGCGTCTGCGGCGTCAGGTTATTCGTCTCGTCTGAAGGCGTCACCGTCCACGGCACCGCCGTCAGCCTGAAGTAGATATCCCAGATCTCGAACGGCGGAGGCGCCGCGCACGCCCCCGGCCCGCCCACACTCGTTGGCGTCGGATTCGTGTAGCACGTATACGCCTCCACGGTCGTCTGCAAGCTGGTGTTTGAAAACTTCGCTACAGACCCGTTGCCCACCCCATACAGCCCGCCGCTCACATTGATCCACTGCCCGTTCAACCCCTGCTGATCCGGCGCATTCACCATCCACCAGTCCGAACTCGGTGACCACGGCAAGTGAGCAATCGCGTACAGCGTGCACTGGCCCGTTCCAGAACTCGGGCACTGGATGTACCCCACCACCTCGGCTTGGCCCGTCGGCGCTCCCGGCCCATCCAGCGGCAAGACCGAGTCGGTCATTGAAGGATTGATGCAGTTGTTATACCCGCCCGACGTCCCTCCGGTTAAATACTGCACCTCCTCGTCAAACTCCCACACGCACAGGTTCGAATTCATCGTCCCCGCGCTGGCCGCCGGCCCAAACTGCGTATACACAAACTGTACCCACGAGTTATCTCCCGGCTGGCTCTTCGGATATGGGTACCCAGCCTTGCAGTCCGTGCAATCAAAGAAAAACGGGTTCACCTGAATCGAGAACGCGTTTGCGTCATTGGCAAGGGTGTCCAGCTCCGATCCCATCGTAGGGTTCGGCTGGCTTACCGTTATCGATCCCCAGTCAAACGTCTCCTGCACCTGCGTCGGATGCCAATGATAGGGCGGTCCCAGCGTGCCAATCATCGGCCCGGCGTGCGAGGTCGATGAGATGCTGTTGGCGCTCGATGGAACAATTCCGGCATGCATCGCCTTCTCTTTCTCACTCGCGCACGCTACCTCCACCCACTTGTGGTCCACCGTCCGGTAGCAGCCAATCTTCTCCGGCAATGCAGGAAACGGCATCGACTTGCTCGGCGTTTCCGGCGCCTTATGTTGCGGGTCCGCGGTCGCCGTCGCCGCCCCCGGACGCACCGTCAGCACCGCATCGGTCCTCGCCTTCGAGTGCGCCTTCTCTGCCGTCTGACCCGGCGCAGTCAAGGCAGCAAAACCGCAAGCGACCGTCAGTACCAGCGCGCCAATCCAGTACGTACACAGTCTGTTGTTCAATATTCTTGTTGACCTCATGGGGAGCAGCCTCCGTTCCGTCGTGTTGATCTTGTGCTGCCCGCATTCTACGCGCGCATCGCCGGCCAACACAAGCAGAAACCGCCCACAAATCCATGAAACGTCAATAATTCACATCACAACGCTCGGTTGACGATCGGCCTGGCTCCGCTAACCCGCCGACTCTGCTTCTCCTCCAAATACGCCAGCCACTCCTCCATCCCCGCCCCGGTCTTTGCCGAGGTCTCAAAAATCCGTATCCCCGGCCGTATCTCATTAATATTCCTCAGCGCCAGCTCCCGGTCAAAGCTGCACGCCTCGGCAATGTCCATCTTGGTAATCACAACGGCGTCGGCGGAGTTGAACAGCGTGGGGTACTTCAGCGGCTTGTCCTCGCCCTCGGTCACGCTCAGCAGCGCCACGCGAATCTTCTCCCCCAGGTCGTAGCTCGACGGGCAAACCAGGTTGCCCACGTTCTCAATAAACAGATAGTCCAGCCCGCCCAGTGTTACATCAGTCCAGCCTTCCAGATGCTTGCCGATCATCTCCGCGTCCAGGTGGCAAATCCCATGCGTATTGATCTGCCGCACCGGTGCCCCGCTCGCCGCCAGTCGCCGTGCGTCGTTGTCCGTCTCCAGATCCCCCACCAGCGCCGCCACCCGCGATCCTCTCGCCTTCAATTCCCTCAGCGTCCGCTCCAGAAAACTCGTCTTGCCTGTCCCCGGGCTGGAGACCAGGTTCAGCACCAGCACGCCGGCAGCCGCATAACTGGCCCGCAGCCCCGCCGCCAACTCGTCATTCTTCTTCAGAATCCCCCGCCGCAGCTCCACAATCCTTGTCGTCATGCCTTCACCTCGCCGTCTTCAATCTCGATCGACTCAATCTCCAGCTCCCGCCCCTGCCGCATATCGCTGCAAGGCTCGCCGCACTTGGGGCAGCGGAAGCTCTGCACTCCCTCCAGCTCAACATCCTCGCCGCACGCCGCGCAATGCACCACCACCGGCAGCACGTTGACCACCAGCCGCGAACCCTCCAGCGGCGTTCCCTCGCTGGCAATGCCCCAGCAAAACTCCAGCGACTCGGGAACCACCGAGGCCAGAGCCCCCACGCGCAACCTCACTTCGAGCACCCGTGCGCCCCTGGTCGTATCAGGCAAAGCCGCCAGCGTCTCGGTCACCGTCTCCACAATGCTGGTCACGATGGAAAGTTCATGCATTCTAGATGGATTCTACCCTTTAGCGCTTCTGCCCCGCCGCAATTGCTCCAATCTGTAAGATAAAAGTACAAGGATTAATTCCATGCCCAACCCGCCCGCCACTCGCCTCGTCCTCAGCCAGCTTGCCCCCGCCGTCGTGCAGTCGGAGATTCGCGCCATGAGCATCGAGTGCGACCGCATCGGCGGCATCAATCTCTCCCAGGGCATCTGCGACACGCCGGTCCCCGCGCCGGTTCAGGAGGCGGCCATACAGGCCATCCACGACGGCTACAACATCTACACCCGACTCGACGGCATCGCTCGCTTGCGCGCGGCCATCTCCGCGAAGCAGAAGCGCGATTACGCCCTCGACTACGACCCGGAAAGCGAAATACTGGTCTCTTCCGGCGCCAGCGGAGGCCTCCACGCCGCCGTCATGGCTCTTCTCAACCCCGGCGACGAGGTGTTGATCTTCGAGCCGTTCTACGGATACCACGTCGCCATTCTCAAGTCCATGCGCGTCGTGCCGGTCATTGTCCCGCTGGCCGAGCCGGATTGGGCGCTTGACCCTGCCGCCCTCAGCGCCGCCGTCACCCCGCGCACTCGCGCGATTCTTTTGAACACTCCGGCCAATCCCAGCGGCAAGGTCTTCTCCCGCGCCGAAACGGATGCCATCGCGGCTCTCTGCAAGCAGTACGATCTCTTCCTCATCACCGATGAAATCTACGAGTACTTCGTCTATGACGGCGCGCGGCACATCGCTCCCGCCGCGCTGCCCCCAATGAAGGAGCGCACCATCGTCATCTCCGGCTTCAGTAAAACCTTCTCTGTAACCGGATGGCGGCTAGGCTATGTCTGCGCCAGCGCCAAATGGATCAGCGCGATGAGCTACTTCCACGACCTCACCTACATCTGCGCTCCCTCGGCCCTGCAGCACGGCGCTGCCGCCGGACTGGAGCAGCTCCCGCCCAGCTTTTATGCGCAGTTAGCCGCCGGCCACCAATCCAAGCGCGCCCGCATCCTCAGCGCCTTGCGCGCTGCCGGCTTTGAGCCCAGCGTCCCCGCCGGCTCTTACTACGTGCTCGCCAGAGCCGCTCGTATCCCCGGCAAAACCGCCGCCGAAAAAGCTCGCTCCCTGCTCGCCGCAACCGGAGTAGCCGCTGTCGCCGGTTCCGCCTTCTTCCGCCCCGGTCATGGCGAAAACCTGTTGCGCTTCTGCTTCGCCAAAAAAGACCATGAGCTGGACGATGCCTGTGCGCGGCTGCGAAAGTTGTAATGGTTTTTACGTGCCCCGCTCCCGCGCCGTTCCGGTAGACTAATAGGGCAATGCGTATCACACACACAATTCAATTTGCCGCTTTTGCCGCCGCTGCACTGGCTGCCGCGCTGCTTTTAACCGGCTGCGGAACGCCAGCCGCGCCACAGCCGCCCTCGCTCAAGTTGCCGGTCCCGGTGGAAGACCTGGCCGCCATCCGCACAGGCAACCAGGTAACGCTGACCTGGACCATGCCCAAAAAGAGTACGGACAAGCTTCTACTGAAGGGCGAGATCGAAGCCCGCGTCTGCCACAAAGAGGGCATAGGCGATTGCCAACCGGCGGGCGGAAGTCAGAATGATCCATTACTCTGGCAAATGGTGGCTCCCGGAGCCGATGGCTCCTTCACTGAGACGCTGCCCGCCGAGCTGGCTGCCGGGCCGCCGCGCCCGCTCAGCTATTTTGTCGAGCTCAAAAACCACAACGGCCGTTCGGCGGGGTTGTCGAATGCCGCCGTCGTGCTGGCTGGCGTTGCGCCCGCGCCGGTGGCCAATCTCAGCGCCGAAGTGCGCAAGGCAGGCGTGGTTCTGCGCTGGGCGCCCTTGCAGACCGCCGCGCAGGAATCCTCCGCCATTCGCCTGCATCGCAAGCTGCTGAACCCGCCGCCTGCCCCCAACTCCCAACCGGGATTGCTCGCGCCCCAGCCCGAGCCGTTGGAGCAGAATCTACTGGTGGACTCCTGCGCGCCGGATGCCGTCAAGGGAAGCTGTCACGCCCTGGATAGCAGCATCCGCTTCGGCCAGGTCTACGAGTACCGCGCCCAGCGCGTGGCCCGCGTCACGGTGGAGGGCAAAACGCAGGAGTTGGCCGGCGAGCTTTCCGCGCCGGTGCGCGTCGAAGCTCAGGACATCTTTCCTCCCGCCGTGCCCGTCGGCCTGGCCGCCGTGGCCGCCACCAGCGAAAACGGCGCGGGCAACGCACCCCAAGTCGCAATCGACCTGAGCTGGCAGCCCGTCACCGATTTCGATCTGGCCGGTTACGTTGTCTATCGCCGGGAGGGCGACGCCGCCTGGCAGCGCATCTCGCCTGCCGCGCCGCTCGTTCCCCCGGCCTTCCACGATTCTCAAGTCCAACCCGGCCACAGCTACGTCTATGCCGTCAGCGCCATCTCCCAGGGCGGATACGAAAGCGCCCGCTCCGCCGAGACCGAGGAACCCGTGCCCAACCCGTAAGCGATTGGCGAGATGCTCTCGTACGATGGTTTGTTCAGTTTGTTCATGTTTTATTTCGCTTTGTAGTGTACAGCCTGTATTGAAGGGTACGGGGTTTATTGATGGTTGTATACGGAATGTCCTGATAAGCGCGCCGGACGCGCAGTGGTTATTAGCCCCGCGCTTTAGCGTGGGGAAAGTGGATTCCATAGATTTACCCCGGAGTCCCGTAGGGACGGCGCAAGTACATTTCTTTTGCAGGGATCAATAGCCCATGAGGGAAAGTTCGAATGATCTTATAGGAGAGTTTCATGAAATATTGCCGCTTTTTCTTTGAAAAGCAAACCCACTATGGCGAGGTGGATGATCGCGAGGGCGAGCCGTGGATCACGCGCCTGATCGCCGCTCCTGAAGAAGACCGCGCCTTCCGCCTGGAGCATGGCCGGGAGACTTCCTGGAGTTTTGATTTTGAGCCTATGCCGCTCAGCAACGCCGATCTGCTCGCGCCGGTCACGCCCTCCAAGATCGTCTGCGTGGGCCGCAACTATCGCGACCACGTGAAGGAGTTGGGCCACGAGATGCCCGCCGAGCCGCTGATCTTTCTCAAGCCGGCTTCCGCGTTGCTCTCGCCCGGAGGCGTGGTGCGCATGCCCGCACTTTCATCGCGCGTGGACTATGAGGGCGAACTGGTTGTCGTCATCGGCCGCCGCGTGCGCCATCTGAGCGAACAAGCCTGGCGCTCCGCCGTGCGCGGCTACTCGCTGGCCAACGACGTCACCGCCCGCGACCTGCAAAGCAAGGATGGCCAGTGGACCCGCGCCAAGGGCTTCGACACCTTTTGCCCCATCGGCCCCATCGTCAGCGACGAGCTGGACCCCGGCTCCGGCCTCACTCTGGAGACGCGCGTCAATGGCGAACTCCGCCAGCAGGGCTCGACCCTGGACTTCATCTTTCCCATTCCCCGGCTGCTGGCCTTTATCACCAGCGTGATGACGCTGCTCCCCGGCGACATTGTCCTCACCGGAACCCCCTCCGGCGTAGGTCCGCTCAAGTCCGAAGACAAAGTGGAAGTATCCATCCCCGGCCTCGGTGTGCTGGCCAACACCTTCCAGCCGGAGGAGCCACAATTCTGAACGGCTGCACTCGCAATCTCATCTGCGAGGCTGAACTGAATCAGCGGTACACTGGAGCCGAAGGCTCTTGCGATTGGAAACTCCCATTCCCCCGGAGGTATCATGCCGCAAAATTTGCTGGAACAATTGCGCAGCTACACGATAGTCGTTGCCGACACCGGCGATATCGAAGCAATCGGAAAGTTTCGCCCCCAGGACTCAACCACCAACCCCTCGCTGATTACCTCCGCGGCGCAGTTGCCGCAGTACCAGCCCATCGTGGACGGCGTACTGCTGGCCGCGCGCAAGGAACTCGGCGCGGGCGCAACCGGCGCGGCTGTCGCCAACCTCGCCTTTCAGCGCCTGGCAGAGTTGGAAATCAAGAATCCCGCTTGAGGACGCGCCTACTCCGACCACACGCCCAGCAGGTTGCCCGCGCAATCGGAAAAATGAAAGCGCCGCCCGCCGGGAAACTCGAAGACGGGCACAACAATCCTGCCGCCCGCGGCCACAATTGCCGCCTCGGTGGCCTTTAAATCAGCCGAATAGAGCACGACTAAAGGCGCATGCTCAGGCTGCTCCTGATGCGCCGCTCCCTTGCGGAAGCCAATGGCGAGGCCGGAAACAGCCGCGTTGCAGTCAATGTAATCCGGGCCCCAGTCCTTGAAACTCCATCCGAAGACAGTCGAGTAAAACTTCTTGGTCCGCTCGATGTCGGTGGTGGTGAACTCGATGTAGCTGATCTTGTGGTGCAGTGCTGGACTGCTCATCTCTATTCTCCTTTGTGTTGCCTTGCGTAAATTGAATGAAAAGGCGGCAAACTCGTAAGGTACAATGACAGGTTAGCAGAACTTTGAGCTAGCCTCGCTTTATCGTCGCAAATCACCGCCCCAGCCACAGCGAAACTCCGCCGGTAATCGAACGGCCCTGCATAGCCACGCCGTTAATCTCCTGATAGCCGGTGTTACTCAGGTTTGCCAGACGGAGATAGGGGCGCAGCTTCCCTGCGTCTCGTGTTATAGCGGCGTTCCACACAGGGTAGGGGTTAGCGTTCCAGGGCGGGTTGCCTGGCTGCTGATAGGGCTTAGTCACTGCGACCGAGTTAGTAACAGTCAATGCATGTTTCAGCGCGACCATCCATACGGCGCGAAGATTCTCAACCGGATAGTTCAAGGCATACTCCGATTGCACGCCGGTCAAAGTCGGTTGCGCGCCGATTACTTCGGTCCATGCCAGTTGCACCTTTTGTCCTATGGCGGGAACCCAGGTTGCGGAAGACTCAACTCCGGCAAAGCGCAGCCCGCTCACATTGGCTGCGCACCACGTGTTAACTATGCACCAGGAGGGAAGTAGTGAGTTAGGCAGGGAAGCGGTGCGAAGATAATCAATCGTGTCGTGCTGGCGGTTATAAAATCCAGTAACAGACAACGACAAGCGGCTGGATGGAACCCAATCTCCACCTGCTTCTCCGCTCCAGGCCGACTCGGGCTTCAGATTCGGATTGCCGATGGTTGCCGGATCGGAGTAATAAAGGTCCGTATAAGTAGGCAGTCTGAAGCCGTAACCCTCGCTGGCGCGCAGCTTCAACTGATCACTTATTCGCGCACTGCCGGCCAGATGCGGCGCCAGCGCGGATTGCAAGCCGCCGGAGAATAACTCCTCGCGCAGCCCGGTGGATAACTTCCAGCGTGACTTAGCAGGTCTCAGGTCTAAGTCCACATAGCCCGCTCCGCGATTGCGCGCATGTAGGCCGAGATTATTGCTGCGAATGCTGTCCCCGTCCGACTCCAATCCCATTAACAATATAGACGAGAGAGTAACTGGAAGAGTGTGGCGCAAAGAAGCCTGCCATGAGCCGTCGATGTGATTGTTTTCATAGACAGACGGCGCATTGCGCAGCAGCACAAACTCATCCGTGTGGCGGCGATAACCAAAGGCCGCCACGGTGCGGCTGCTTAACTCCTGGCGTGCGGAGGCAAACCATCCCTTGGTTCGTTCCCAGGAGTTATAAGGTCCGTAAAACTGGTTTGCGCCAAAGGATCGGTCGCTCGCGGCAAAGAGCAGGTCCGAAATGCCGAGCCGCGAACTAACCCAGCTCTCCGAGGAAGCGTCTTCGTTGCGGTAATCACGGTCAGGCATAAAGCCGGTGGAAAAATTGCGATTTGCGGTCAACCGGCTGCTCCATCGTCTGCGCGCCAGGGCTCCCAGCATCGACTCTTCGTTCTCGCCGAAGCTTCCGAATCCCGAGCGGAGGCGAAGCGAGTCCGCGGCTGGCGCGGCGGTAATAAAATCGACAACACCGCTCAGCGCGTCCGCTCCATGCAGCGTGGAGCCTGCCCCGTGCAGCACTTGAATCGAGTCCATCGCATCCAGCGGAATCGGCAGGTCTAGATTATGATGCGCGGTCTGGCTGTCGTCGATGCGGAAGCCGTTCAACAACACCAGGGCCTGCTCAAAGGATCCTCCGCGCAGCACCAGGTCCGCTTGTCCGCCGCCCGCGCCGCGCTCTTCCAGAAATACCGACGCATCCTGGCGCAGCAGCTCCTGCGGCGACTCCATTGTGAGAGTCTTGCCTTCAACCGGCAGCACCACTACCGAAGCGGAGGATTCCGCCAGCGGCACGGGAACCGCCGAGCCAAGAACCACCATGCTCTCGGTGGGATGAGGAAGCTTGGCGGGCGGAGCAACTGGCGGCGCCTGTGCGAAGACCGCGCTTGCGCAGGCTGCCATGATGATGCAGGCTGACCTGCGCAGTGTTCTCATGAATTGCATTGCAACCTCAGACACATGGGGAAGTTTGAGTCATGCGCCGGCAGTTCAGCTTGCCGCCGGCTTCACAGCGGAGAAAGCCACACTCGTTGCTTGAGTTTACATCATGGCTGCGTTCAGTAGCTCTTGGCTCGCGCGCGTCTCCTTAGCTCAAGCCAAGAATCCGGCGATTCTGCTGTTCATCCGAGCCTCCTCCGGCAAAATCGTCAAAGGCGCGATCGGTCACGCGGATGATGTGCTCGCGGATGAACTTGGCCCCTTCTGTCGCCCCGGCATCCGGATGCTTCAGGCAGCATTCCCACTCCAGCACCGCCCATCCCGCGTAATCGTACTGCGCCATCTTGCTGAAGATGGAGCGAAAATCGATCTGGCCATCTCCCAGCGAACGAAACCGCCCCGGCCTGTCGATCCAATCCTGGTAGCCGCCATACACGCCGCTCCGTCCGCTCGGGGTGTACTCCGCGTCCTTCACGTGGAAGGCCCGAACGCGTTCGTGATACAGGTCCAGGAATTCCAGATAATCCATCTGCTGGAGAATCATATGGCTTGGGTCGTAAAGTATGTTTGCCCGCCGGTGTCCGCCCACGGCTTCGAGAAATCTCTCGAAGGTCGCGCCATCGTGCAAATCCTCGCAGGGATGCAGCTCGTAACAAACATCCACGCCCGCTTCATCGAAAGCATCAAGAATCGGCAGCCAGCGCCGTCCCAGCTCCGCGAAGGCTTCGTCAATCAGGCCTGCCGGCCGCTGGGGCCACGGATAGACGAACGGCCAGGCGAGCGCTCCGGAAAAAGTAGCGTGTGCCTTCAGGCCGAGTCTCTGGCTGGCCTTTGCCGCCCACAGCATTTGCTGCACCGCCCACGCCTGCCGGCCGCGCGGGTCGTGCGCCAGCTCGCGCGGAGCAAAATCCGCGAACAGCGCCTCATACGCCGGATGCGTCGCCACCAGTTGGCCCTGCAAATGTGTGGCGAGCTCGGTCACTTGAAGTCCGGCCAGCCCCACCACCCCGAGCACTTCGTCGCAGTAGCTCTGGCTCTCGGCGGCTAGCTTCAGGTCGAAGAGCCGCAGGTCCCACGTGGGAATCTGCACGCCCGTAAATCCCACTCCTGCAGCCCAATCCACTATCCCACCCAGCGAGTTAAACGGCTCCTCATCGCCTGCGTACTGCGCCAGAAAAATTCCCGGTCCCTTGATTGTCTGCATCGCTTCACGCTCCGAATACATTAACTTCTAAAATTCAACCCAGGCTTGCCGCTTGTTGCTCTCGATGGCCCGCTCAATAAACCGCATTCCGCGCACTCCGGCGCGAATCCCCGGCAACGTCGCCGGCAACGGGTTTGGTTTGCGCGCGCGCCACGCCGTCAGGCCGTCCGCAAACTCCCTGTACAAAACCGCGAAGGCCTCAATATATCCCTCCGGATGCCCCGCGGGCACGCGCATCACGGCCTTCGCATCTTGCCCCAGGTAACCCGTGGCCGCGTGATGAATCTCCTCCGGCCCATCGAGCAGCTTCACCATCAGCCGGTTCGGATCCTGCTGCCGCCAGTCGATCGATCCCTTTTCACCGTATACACGCAGGCGCAGATCGTTCAACTCCCCCGCCGCCACCTGCGAGGCCATCAGCGTCCCTGTTGCGCCGTTCTCAATTCGAACCAACGCATTGCAATCATCATCCAGTTGCCGCCCTTCCACCACTGAGCGCAGCGCGGCGTTGATCGCCGTCACCTCCAGCCCGGTCACATACTCCAGCATGTGAAAGGCGTGCGTCCCGATGTCCCCGATGCAGCCTCCCGGTCCGTTCAGCGCCGGATCGCTGCGCCACGCCGCCTGTTTATTCCCTTTCTTTTCCAGCGGCTCGCTCAGCCAGCCTTGCAGATACTCCACGGCCACCTTGCGAATCCTCCCCAGCTTCCCGCTCGCGCAGATCGCCCGTGCCTCCCGCACCATTCCATAGCCGGCGTAGGTATGCGTCAGCCCATAGGGCAGCCCGGCTCTCGCCACAACCGCCTCCAGCCTCAGCGCCTCTTCATAGGTGGCTGTGGCCGGCTTGTCGCTCATCACCGCGATCCCCGCCTCCAATGCGGCCACGGCTACCGGCAAGTGCAGATGATTGGGGGTGACAATCGCCACAAAATCGATCCCATCCTTGCGCTTGCTTTCGGCCGCGAGCATCTCCTTGTAATCCGCATAGGCCCGGCCCGCATCGATGCCGAAACTCTCCCCCGCCGCCCGCGATTTCTCCGCCGATTGCGAAAATGCTCCGGCCACCATCTCTATCCGCCCGTCCAGTTCGGCCGCCATCCGGTGCACCGGCCCGATGAACGCGCCCGGCCCGCCGCCCACCATCCCCATCCGCAACTTCCGGCTCATCCTCTCCTCCGCTCTCGTTGAATTGCTCTATCGTTTACGCTGCCCATCTATAAATGATCCATCGAACTTACGGTCGTCAATGTCGCAGGGGGAAGTTTGAACAATGAACTGCTGATTATCTTGGCTGGTTTACAAAATATAACGCGACAGATCCTGATCCTTCACAATCGACGCGACCATCTGTTTCACGTACTCGGCGTCGATGAGAAAAACCTTCTCAACGCCAGCCGGAGTCGTTCGCTCTTCGTAGGGCAGCGGCGTTGTAGACTCGTTTTTGATGGCCTCCTTGAGCGCTGCGGCAGCCGCTTCATCCGGCACGCGACGCGTTACGTCGGGAGCCAGGAAGCTCACGTCCTCCAGCACTCGCTCCATAATCGTATGCAGCCTCCGCGCGCCGATATTTTCCGTTTGCTCGTTCACCTTGAAGGCAAACTCCGCCATCTCGCGCAACGCATCGGGAGAATACTCCAGCTTCACGCCCTCGGTCTCCAGCAGCGCCGAGTACTGCTTAGTCAGCGAGGCCTTTGGTTCGGTCAGGATGCGCAGAAAATCATCGACGGTAAGCGACTTCAACTCCACGCGGATAGGAAAGCGCCCTTGCAGCTCGGGAATCAGATCGCTGGGCTTGGAGACATGGAAGGCTCCGGCAGCGATAAAAAGAATGTGGTCGGTGCGCACCATGCCGTAGCGCGTGTTGATCGTGGTCCCCTCCACGATGGGCAAAATATCGCGCTGTACGCCCTCGCGCGAAACATCGGGCCCGTGGCCGCTCTCGCGCCCCGCAATCTTGTCGATCTCGTCCAGAAAGACGATGCCGCTGGATTCAACGCGCTCCACCGCCGCCCGGTTCACTGAATCCATGTCGATCAGCCGGCCCTCTTCCTCATCGACCAGGTAATCAAAGGCGTCGCCCACCTTCATCTTGCGCTTCTTCGTCCCGCCGCCGAAGATATTCGGCAGCATGTCCCTGAGGTTCATCTCCATATCCTCAAGGCTCTGGTTGCTGATGATGCCGAACTGCGGCATGCCGCGTTCGCGCACGTCCAGCTCCACCATGCGCTCGTCCAGCTTGCCTTCGCGGAACTGCTGGCGCATCTTTTCCCGCGAGCGCTGATAGCTTTCCGTTCCGGGCAGCGTCAGTTGACCCTCCTGCGCGGGTGGCGCGGGCGGTGGAGGCGGCAGCAGCACATCCAGCAGCCGCTCCTCCGCGTTCATCTCCGCGCGGTCTTCCACCTCTTCCAGCCGCTCTTCGCGTACCATGTCGATGGCGATCTCCACCAGGTCGCGGATCATCGACTCCACGTCGCGGCCCACGTAGCCCACCTCGGTAAACTTCGAGGCTTCCACCTTCAGAAACGGCGACCCGGTCAGCTTGGCCAGACGCCGCGCAATCTCCGTCTTGCCCACGCCCGTCGGCCCAATCATGATGATGTTCTTGGGCATGATGTCGTCGGCCATCTCGGGGGGCAGCTTCTGGCGGCGCTGGCGATTTCTCAGCGCAATCGCCACGGCGCGCTTGGCGGCCTTCTGCCCGACAACGTGCTTGTCAAGCTCGGCGACAATCTCGCGCGGCGTCAGCTCGTCCAGCGAGAGCTCTTGTTCTTCGGCGGATGCGGGCAAATAAATGGCCATATTTCTCTTGCTTCAATCCTCGTGAAATGCTGTTGCAACCTTAATTCTAAATGTTGTGTAACCAGTGGTTTATTGAGCTTGCCTTCCTGGTCCATACTTGACGGATTAGTTCCGCCTCCTGACTTCTGTACTTAGTATCCATCGAGCTTCTGCAGGGCCGCCTCCAGTGCGGCGTCTTTGCCACTCCGCAGGTCTGATTCAGAGAAGAACTTGATTTTTAGATCGGGGGGTATGCCGATGGCGTCAAAAGCCTTTCCATCAACTGTCAGGTACACTTCGTTGGGCAAATGGAATATCCAGCCGTTGGGCAGTGTCCGCTTGAGTACGTCAGAGAAGACACCTTGCGTGTTCAAGCCGATTCGTTGGATGTGAGGAGTGTGTCCCATTAAGGCCATGGTAAAGGTCTCGCCCGCACTGATTGTGTCGGGCCCTGTAAGCAGCACAACTGGGCCGTGAAATCCGGGACGAGTGCTGGGCTCAACCCAACTCCCTTGCGGCGTGGTGTAATGCAAGGGGCCCTTTAGGTTATTGCGCGCGACCTTGTTATAGGCCAAATACCGAATGTTGGTCAGGCGAGAGGCGATTTCGATTCCAAGTGGGTCGTCTCCGCCGTGATTCAAACGAACATCGATGACAAGTCCGCGCATCTTGTTTGCATCGTTAAAAATCTCATCCAAGGCAGTTTGGAGCGCATACAATTCCTTTTCGTAGTTATCTGCATCGGAGTACCCATAGAAAGCGGTGATGCGGAGGTAGCCGATTGAATTATCAAGCATACCGAACTGCAAACGTCCATTGCAGAAAGAACGCAGGCCGCCTCGGATGTAATAGTTGTCGATCACTTTCGCTGCCTTATCCCACGTCTCGTCATCGAGTTGATTTGGATCGGTTCGCGATCCCTCGAATACTTTCTTGATATTTCGTCCAAAGAGTACAGTGTGTGTGTCCTGTAGTGGTTCGATCATCTGCCTAAAAATTTCAAAGAGTTCTTCCGGCGTGACGTTCGCAGTCACTTGTGGGCGAAACTTGCGGTCCACCGATCGCCAGTCAATTTTGTGCAGATCGAAGAATCCATATTGCTCGGCAAAGGTCTGCCAGAAAATTGCATAGTTTGATTGCTGCGAATCAGATGGTGGTTGCAAGCACCTTTGTGGAAGGGAATTGGTGCGGTGCAAAATGATATCAGAAACCGTCCCGTCCATGCGCAGTCTTTTGGTCTTTCCGGGGCCATCCGTGAGCCTGTACTGCTCGCGACCGGAATATACAGTCCCTTGCGCTCCCTCCGGCTGCGGAACCTTTTTGGCGTGCCAGCCAGGGATGCAGCTGATCGAAGTTAGCTCATATGCATGAAGCTCATCGCCATTCAAAGTAACCAGCAATCCGTAGCCATCAGAGAGCCAAAATTCGCTCTTGCTATAGAGTTCTTGCGATATGGCAAAAGCGCTTTGGAGGATAAGGAACATAAATCCGGCATGAGCAATCCGCGTAAGCATATGCATAAATCTGGAATCTCCTTTTTGGGTGTCGATTCCCGGCAATTGTACCGCTCCTGAGGTAAAGTGCAAGGAGAAAAGAACGCTTGTGCCCAATAAGTCAGCGTTTGCGGTACGACTAAAGTCATGCCCTGCTATAGAGCCGAATCGCCGCCGTGTTAGTTTTTCGGTGCCTCGATTTCTTACCCCTTCAACTCCTCAATCGTAATCTTGTCGTTGGTGTAAATGCAGATCTCGCCGGCAATTTGCATGGCTTTTTCGGCGATCTCGCGGGCGCTCAACTCGGTATTTTCCATCAGCGCGCGCGCGGCGGCGGTGGCGTAGGGCCCGCCGGAGCCGATGGCGGCCAGCGGCTCGTCGGGATCAATCACATCGCCGGAACCGGAGATCAAAAAAGTCTGCCCGGCATCGGCCACCACCAGCAGCGCCTCCAGGTTGCGCAGCATCTTGTCCGTGCGCCAGTCCTTGGCCAGCTCCACGGCCGAGCGGTTGAGGTTGCCGGCATACTGTTCCAGCTTCGATTCGAAGCGCGCAAAAAGCGAGAAGGCGTCGGCTGTCGACCCGGCAAATCCCGCCAGAATCTTGTCTTGAAAGAGGCGGCGAATCTTTTTGGCCGAGTGTTTCAGCACGTGGTCGCCCAGCGTGACTTGCCCATCGGCGGCCATCACCACCTGGCCATTGCGCCGCACGCAAATCACGGTGGTGGAATGCATCCTGTCGCCGGACCGGTTGCGAGACTGGTCGCGATTCCGGGAATTGGGCGCCGCTGCGGGATTTTTGCGAAAAATCATGACAAAACCTCTGAAAACAGGGCATCTTGCGGTCTAATACTTCTTCAAGATGCAGTCAAAAGTATAGCGCAGCGCGGGTCCTATGGTTGTGGCAGCCTGAAACCGGAATCTCTTCCACACCCCCATCGCCTTCACCCCGGCCCCGCTGCGGTATCCTCTAGTTTAAGACCGAAAGGGTAACTTCGCCTCGAATGACTCAAATCAGTTCCACCACTTGGGAGATTATCGCCGCCGGAGCCGTCTTTGTAGCGCTCTTTGTTCTAGGCCTCTGGCTGCTGCTGCGCAAGGGCCCCTCGCCGGAAGAGCGGGAGCGCGCCCGCCGTCATTTCCTCTCTCGCGTTGGGCGCGTTGTGGACGGCATGTTTCTCGACATCTGCGAGATCGAGGTTGCCGCCAGATCCAAAAACGAGCCGGCGCGCAACCACACCATGCTGCTCTACAAATATCGCATCGGCGGCGTGGACTACGAGTCCTCTCAGGACATTACCGACCTGCTCGACAAGGTGGATGCGGTCCACGTGCGCGCTGGCTTTCCTTGTTCGGCGCGCTACCAGCCGGGCAACCCCCAGAACAGCATCGTGGTCTCCGAGGAGTGGAACGGCCTGCGGGCCGGGCTGCCGGTCTTGCCTGAATTCGAGGACCCCGAGCCAATCGATACCAGCCATCTTGACCTGTTGCGTCCTGGGCGCGGCTGAAGCTGCGCCATGCAAAGCCTCCCCATCGACTTCATTGGTTTCCTGCCCGGGCGGTAGTTGTTGCCGATGCCGATTTGAGCACACGGAATTCTCATCCCTCAAAGCGCCCAAGCCGCGTATTCTGGAAGCTGTATGTTGCATGTACTTCTTGGACTGGCTGTCGTCGGCCTGTTTTCGTCTACGGTCTTTGCCGGCATGGTGCTGGCGTCGGTGCCCGGCTATCTGCGCGAGCGGCGCAGAGCGCTTGACGAAGAGCAAAAACGCCCGGGATTCACGCCTCCGCTCTCCCTGCTGAAGCCGGTGCATGGCGACGAGCCGGAACTGGAGGCGCGCCTGGCCACATTTTTTGAGCAGGATTATCCCGAGTACGAAATTCTCTTTTGCGCGCGGTCTGACCAAGACGCGGGTCTTGCCATTGCCCGCCAGGTGGCCGCGCGCTATCCGCAAATTCCCGCGCGGTTTCTTACAACCGGCGGCCAGCCCAACTATATCAACGCCAAAGTGGCTTCGCTGGAAAAGATGGAGGCCGTGGCGGCCCACGAGATTCTGGTGGTCAGCGACAGCGATGTGCGCGTCACGCCCGATTATCTGCGCGCCGTGGCGCTGCCCTTTGCCCAAGAGCGTGTGGGCGCCATGTGCTGCCCCTATCGCGGCGTTGCAGTCCCCCAGGGCGACTCCGGGCCCGGGCTGTGGGCGCGCCTCGAGGCCGTCGGCATGAGCGTGGAGATGACCTCCGGGGTGTTAGCGGCGCGGGTGATGGAGGGGATGCGCTTTGTGCTCGGTCCGACCATGGCCTTTCGCCGCGAAACGATCCGGCGCATGGGCGGCTTCGGCGTGGCCGCTGACTATTGCGCCGACGACTTTATCTACGGCAACGAAACCTACAAGCTGGGCGAGACGGTGGCGCTCAGCCACCACGCCATCGACCACATGGTCATCAACTCCAGCTTTGTGGCGTCGCTCAAGCACCAGGCGCGCTGGATGCGCTCCACGCGTTTTTCGCGGCCCATGGGGCACTTCGGCACGGCGCTCACCTTCAGCATTCCCTATGGGCTGCTCGCGTGGGGCGCGGCGGCGGCGCTCGGCCATCCAATTTTAGCTCTGGCGCTGCTCGGCTGGAGCGTGGCCACGCGGCTGGCGCTCTCCATTGCCGTAGGCCGGCTAGTGGTGTGCGACCCGAGCTGGTTCGACTTGCTGGCGCTCTATCCGCTACGCGACCTGATGGGCTTCGGATTCTGGGCGGCCAGCTATCTCAGCAACAGCGTTCTCTGGCGCGGGCAGGTCTATCAATTGCTGCCCGGAGGCAAGATGCGCGCGGCGGGGTAACTATTGCTTTAGGGCCTGTTAACAGGCCCTAATGTCCCAGCACTACCTTGCGCGCCTGAAGGAATGGGTGTTCCACGCAGCAGAAGGTTACCAGAGAGACAACTGCGGAGAAGAGAACTAGCAGCGCTACTCCCAGCAGGTTCGCGACGACAGAGAAATGCGCAAATAGAGCAGGCATGCTGTGCGCAATGCCGCCTATGCATCGCACAGCGAAGGGGATCATATACTCGTGGTTGAGATACATGCCGAACGAGAGCCGCGATATCCAATAGAAGATCCGGGAATTGAAGATGGCAATGGGCCGCTGTAGGCCTAGCCAGGTAAACGCTCCAAAGAGCAAAGCGAGAACGAAGAAGTCGAAGATTTCGCGTTGAACAATGTTGAGAACCACGGTGATGGCCAGCCCATATAGGACCAATAGGCCCGGTGAGGCAAACCTGCTCCTTGGCTGCTCATTGGCAGCCCACAGGTTGGCTATGATCAGGCCCATGATCAGACCGTCGCAATGAGTGATGGATGCGTAGTAGAGCGGGGCAAAGAGCAGAGTATCGTGGACGAAAAAGTGGCCGGTAAAAAAAATCCAGATGGCGGCGCGCAACAGTGTGACGGAAATGAGCAGCGCCCATAGCCAGGGGCGGAAGTTGCGCAGCTGCGGCAAATGCGATGCGAAGATGAATAGCGCAATCGGCGTGACGATGTAGAACTGCTCCTCCGTGCAGAGCGACCAGCTGCCTAGCACAATGCCGCGATTGTGGTAGTTGGTAAGGAAGACTATGTCGGACCAGCCATACTGCTTGTCGGCCATGCTCTGCCCGCTGGCCAGATGCCACAGAAAGACGCAAAGAAATGTGAAGAAGTAAAGCGGCCAGATGCGAAAGCCGCGCCGTAGAATGAATCGGCCGACGTTAACGTTTCTCGTGCGGCGAACCTCCTTCCAAAGTTGCCCGCCAATAAAGAATCCGCTCAAGATGAAAAACAGATCCACGCCGATCCAGCCGTCGGCGACGAAGGGTAGGTGGGAGTAGCGGTTAGCGCCATATGCCTGCGCGAACTGACCGCTGAGATGTCCGTTGATCACCAGCAGGATGGCGATCGTACGCAAGCCGTCGAGGTAGGGAATCTGGCCCTGCGGCGGGTGCATCAGATCGACGAGGGAGCCTGAAAAGAGACTGGAGATGGTCAAACGCGCTTTCGGGTTGTCCATACGCCTCCTGAATCGTGTGTACTAAGGTGCGCGAAAAATGCGCGCCCGGAGGCGGCGATAACGCGTCGATCGTTTTTCTTGAGTGGCTACTTCAGCGGTCGGTCCGTCCACAGCGCCTTGTCGGCCACGGTCTGCACCAGAATCAGCCGCCCGGCCAGCACATGCTCCGCTTTGAGCTGATTCGGATCCTGCGCGAAAAGCCATTTGCGCTCGCCAGTGCCCCAGATGCTGGACAGCTTTTCCGGGCTCAGAAAAATGTCCGGCGCGTCCGGGTAGCAGGAGCCCCACAGCAGCGGTGTGCCTTCTCCGTGTTGCCCGCAGCGCGGATACACAAAATTCGCCGGTTTGCCGTGGAAGAACTTGTGCGTATAAAAGATGATCGACGAGCCTTCCGACTGCTCGCCGTAAATAATGATGCTATCGGTGGGCGACGCCTTGGCGAGGATAGTGTCGGCCATCCGCTTGGAGCCGAGCATGGGATCGAAGCGGGCAAAGGCGATGTGCGCGGCGATCAGGAAAACAGCCATGGTCAGAGCCATGCTGATGGTGGCGGCCAGATGCTTGCCCTTCAAGCGCAGCAGCCAGCCGAGCGCCGGCCCGATGAGCAATGCGATGGCGGCCAGAATCGCCGGCAATCGCAGCGCGGCAAACGCGGCAAAGGTTAGGTCGAACAAGTGGGACATGGAGAGGGTGTAATCGCCCACGGCGCGGTGCGCCAGCAATGTGCCGACGTCGTCCACAAAGGGCAGATGGCGCGATTCCCATAATCCCCAGCCGAGAACCGCGGCGGAGAGCACGCCGATCACGGCGAAGAACCCCTGCGCGCCTGTGAGCCAGGCGGTGGAAAGCAGTGGCTTGCCGCCGGCAGGCGCGCGCTGTTCCTCAATGCCCGCCATCACGGCGGCGATCAAAATCACCAGCGGCGGCCAAACCGGGAAGGTGTAGTACTCCTGGTTGGTTGAAATCGAAAAGAACAGCAGCGTCCAGGCCGAAAAAAGGCTCAGCAGCCAGATCGAGCGCGCCCGGAACCTGAGCTGGAAGACGAAGCCCTCATTCGAAGAGGCATCCGCGGTCACGCCGTTGCCGCTGCGCAGGTACTGCATCCATTTGCGCCGGGTCTTCCACGCCACGGCCGCCAGGGCCGGCAAAAACAGGCTCCAGGGAAAAATCCACACCAGATGCAGCAGCCAGTAGGCATATCCAGGCAGCTTGTTGTAGTCGTGCGGGTAGCGCTGGTTGAAAAAGCGCAGGTAGTGCTCGTTGATGAAGTAGAAGTAAAAGAAGCCGTGGACGTTGCCGATGGTGGGGTGGTTGCCGACGGCGTTTCCTTGGTCCGGATTGGCCAACCCGCAGAGAATGTGCCAGGGCGCGGAGATGGCTAGGAAGATCAGCGGGCCGATGACCGGCTTCATCTCCCGCCAGCGCCGCCAAAGGCCGGTAATCAGCAGGTAAGGAATAGCCGCGCCGAAGAAAAATGTGGGGGCGATCAGCCCCTTGGTCATCAGGGCCAGGGAGGCAAGCGCCCACATCCAGTAAAACCGCGATCCGCGTCCCGGCTCAAAGCCGGTGAGCAGACAGTACAAGGCCATCAGTAGAAAGAGGCTCAGTTGCGCCTCGGGAATGATGAAGCGCGTAAACAGAAACGGCCCCACCGAAGTCAGCACCCCCAGGCCGGCATAGAGCCCGGCGCGTTCACCCCATCCGCGTCGCGCCCATAGCCATGCCATCCACGCCAGCCCCAGCATGGCCAGCGTGTTCGGCAGATGAGCGGAGAATACGTTCTGGCCAAAGACATGGAAGAGAACGGCCACCGTCCAATAAGGCAGCGGCGGCTTCTCGATGTAGCGGATGCCGTTGATCTTGGCCGAGATCCAGTCGCTCTGTTCACTGAAGTACTGCGCTGCCTGCGCATGGGTGGAATCCACATCGTCCATCAGCGGCGGCGTAAAAAGCGAGGCAAAGTACACGGCGGCAAAGATCGCTGCAAAAAGTAGCCACACACTCCGTGTCGAAAGTGCGGATTGCGGGCGAGCGAATGTGTTGGTCTGGTTTGTCATAGCTGAGTCTGCGCTCTCGGCGCTCAAATCAAGGATACAGCAGCGTGAAGGGTGCGATTCTGAGGATTGTCTCATCTTTAATACGAGCGCCGCGTGATCGGTTGGTTCGAGAGCCATGACTCTGTGGGGGTACTTTCCGATCGGCACTAACAGCCGGTTGTGAATTCCGCCCTCCACCCCGCCCCGCTCGTGTATCTTGTCCGCAGAGCCATTTTTCCGGAGCCACGCCCTCATGCTCACCTTTGCCGCCATCGATATCGGTTCCAACTCCTGCAGATTAAAGATTGCCCGGGTCGCGGCTCATCACTTGAAGACCTTGCACGAAGACCGCGAGGTCACGCGCCTGGGAGCCAGCGTCTTTGAGTGCGGGCTGCTTTCTCCCGAGGCCATGGCCGCCACCTTGCAGGCGCTCAAGCGCTTTCACCGTGCCGTGCAGTCACGCGGCGTTGACCGCATTCGCGTCGTGGCCACCTCGGCCATGCGCGACGCCCGCAATGGCCAGGCCTTTCGGGAAATGGTCAAGGCCGAAACCGGCTGGGAGCTGGAGGTCATCTCCGGCCTGGAAGAGGCCCGGCTGATTCATCTGGGAGTAATGGGCAGCGGCGAGGATCAGCCCGAGCTTGAATTCGAGCCGGCAGCGGCCAACCGCGTGCTGCTGATTGACCTGGGCGGCGGAAGCTGCGAGATTACCCTCTCCGAGCGCAAGCGCATCCGCGAGACGGTAAGCATGCCGCTGGGCGCGGTGCGCCTAACACAGGAGTTTTTGCCCTCTGACCCGGCGCCCGCCGACGGCTTGGCGCGCATGAAGCAGTTGATTGCCCGCGAGCTGCGCAAGGCGCGGGATAGAATTCGCCCGGAGAAGATCACCCAGGTCATCGGCACCTCGGGCACCGCCGCGGCGCTCAGCGAAGCGTTTGCGGCGTCGGAAGGCCAAACCACCAAGCCGGACAAGCAGGACAAGCCGCCGGGCAAATCCAAAAAGAAATCCGCGGGCAAAAAAATCAGCAAGACAGTCCAGGCCCTTGCCGTCTCCCAGGCTCCTGTGCCTGTGGCTACAGCCGGGCTTGTTCCCACGCTCGAAGTGCGCAAGATTGCCGACAAACTGGTTCCCATGACGCTGACCGAGCGCGTCGCCGTCCAGGGCATCGGCCCGCGCCGCGCGGAGATTATCGTGGCCGGCGCGCTGACCTTTGCCGAGTTTCTTGAGAGCTTCGGCCTGGAAGGCTTTACCTATTCCCCGCTCGGCCTGCGCGACGGCATTCTCGCCCAGATGCTGGCCGAGCAGGACGCCCGCGCCATCGCTCACCGCGAGTTTGAGCAGCAGCGCTGGGAGAGCGTATTGGCCACCGCGCGCCGCTACGGCGTCGATCTGCGCCACGCCGAGCCGGTGCGTTCCCACGCCATGCAGCTCTATCGCGCCCTGCACGCCCTCCATCAGTTGCCGCCCGAGTACGAAACCTGGCTGGCCGCTGCCGCCATGCTCTGCAACACCGGCAAGTTCATCAACTACCAGGGCCACCATCGCCACACGCAGTACGTCATCTCCAGCTCAGAAATCTACGGCTACACGCCCGTGCAGCGCACGCTGGTTTCGGCCATCGCCCGCTACCTGGGCAAGAGCCGCCCCCAGCCCGGCGACCGCGCCCTGCGCAACATTCCCCCCGTCGAGCACCAGCGCGTGCAAAAAGCCGTGGTGCTGCTGCGCCTGGCCCTCGCGCTCAATCAGGATCGCGCCTCCGACGCGCTCCGGGTCGCAATTAAGGTCTATCCCAAGCGCGTTTATCTGGAGTTGCATCCAGGGCGCACCGGCGCCGAACTCGAACTATGGTCGCTGCGCAAGGAGGCGGATTACTTCTTGGAGGTCTTCGGCCGCGAACTCTTCTGCACGCTGGCGTAAATGGCCCGCGCCGTGCGCGGATCGATGAGCCACTGCAGCAGCGCCGGATGGCGGTCCATCTTGATGCGCGCCACCGAGCCTTTTCTCATGCGAATCGCCGCCGCGCCGTTGCCCGTAATCAAACGCCCTAAAAATTGAAATATATTCGGGTTGTGTCCCACTGCCAGCACGCCCTCGTATGCCGAATAGCGCGAGAGCATCTCCTGAAAATCCGCGTAGCTCGCCTCAGGCCCCAGCGCCGGCGAAACCTCCACCCGCGCGTCGTAGCCCATCTCCGTGCCCACCAGTTGCGCAGTTTGCCGCGCGCGCTTCAGCGGACTGGAAACAATCACGTCCACCTGCACCTTCAGCGCGTTCATCGTCCGCGCCATCAGGATGCACTGCTCCTTGCCCTCTTTTACAAGCGCGCGCTTGTCGTCGAGCAGCGCATTCCCTCGCTTCAATCCCGCATTGGCGTGGCGCATCAGGTAAAGGTTCATGGGGAACGTTCCATCGAAGGGTGAAAAACTCCACTTCTACTTAGGTTTTCTATACTAACACGAATCTTCGATGGCGCTTAGTCTGGTTCAATCAATGCGAGGATGCGCAAGCACCAGGCAACTTTCCTCATTATCGGCAAAGAAAGCATGAATACGCGGTGCTGTATTGCGCAAAACAAAATCGGCGCGCGTGGTGGTGCAGTTGCCAATGCGTAGCCAGACCACTTTGGGAGGGTTGCCAAGCAGGGAACTTCTTTGTGAAAAATCGGAATCTTTGGAAACAATGACGAAGCCCTTATCCCTGGCATACTGCCAGATTTCGCTATCCGAAGCTCCACGTAGTCCGCAATCTGTGACATGATGGGAGCCGGGGTAGATGTCGGAGAGGGCGCTCGCCAGCCGTGGCGCCAAGTTCTCGTCGAACAGGAGCCTCACAGCGGGACGATCTCGAATCTGCGCTCGGCGTCTGCGGCAAAGGCTAGACAGGCGCGGATATCGTCTTCGGTTAGGTCGGGGAAGTCGGCCAGAATCTCCTTCTGGCTCATGCCGCCGGCCAAATAATCCAACACATCGTAGACGGTGATGCGCAGGCCGCGGATACACGGCTTGCCGCTGCGCTTGCCTGGTTCGATGGTGATGATCTGCGAATAGTCCATCCGTCTCTCCGCCGCCTGCCGGAATGGATTTAGTATAGGCGTGGTTGATGCGGGGCGCAAATACTTCCTCATTTTGGAATTGCGATTTCCTGCAAGCGTTCGTAGAACTTCTTGCCCTCCAGAAGGAGTTCGAAATCGTTGATTGACGGACCAGTTAATACATCAACTAGTCCAATCGAAATAATCAATCCGGTCGACTGAAGGCGAGCGGTCGAACTCCTAAATGCTTCACCGCCATCTACAAGGTAGGTTGATCCATCGTTTTCCCACCACGTCTTCCACCTACTTCGAATAGCATCAATACGAAAGTTATACGGTTTTGACATTTCTGCAGGCGTGAAAAAGTACGCTTGCATTTCATAGATTGACTTGAGAACTCTAATGTCATGTTCAGTGAATTCAACTGCTGCCCGCATCATTTCGTCGAGGCTCTCTGGTTTCAGATCGTTGACATATACGCTATTGATTGTGAGAGCCCCAAGGCGGAAGTGCTTATTGGGGTCTGAAGTGCGGATACCGTGGAGGGTTGCACTAAAATAGGCGTTATGGGCTTCTTGGCTTTGCAGCCGAGTATTGAATTCCTCAAGTTTTGCATCCTGTCCCTCAATATGTTTCCAAATTCTTGCGATTTCGGAATATGCGCCACTTTCAACCTGTTCTACAACTTTCGCAATTGGCGTTTGTTCGCTTTTTAATACCTTTGCAAATAGGCCGGCTCCGGGCACTCCAAATTGGCTGATGACATCGGCGATATTGCTCAGGGCTCTAGAAACGGGCGATGTGTTCAACGACTCCATCTCCCTAGAACGCTGGAGCGCGGCCAGTTCGCCATCGAACATGTTTGTCGGTCCATCGATGCTCATTCGCACTCCGTTTGGCACAGTGAGTTTCAACCAATGCCTGCGCGTCAATGATTGATTGTCATTTAGGGGTTAAAACCCCTTCTCTTTTGCTCCTTTTCGGCACGATTGAAGTCGTGCCCTTATATAAAACCGACTTAATCAGAGCTTCCCTAGATCATTTACCGCTGCTCTCGCCATAGGGGTCTTTGTTCCACTCCGGAGAATTCTTGAGAACAAACACGTCCGTATAGGGCTTAGTCGCTCCGAGTGTTTCGCAGGCTTCTGTCTTCTCTTTGGGCAAGCTTTTCAGCGTCCCCGAAATAGAAATGGCCTTGTTTGGAAAGGAGACGATTATTGTTCTCTGCATACAGATTGCATCAGATGTAGCGATAATCCCATCCGCGTCCCATTTCAAAATCTGGAAATATTCGATTGAAACGTGAGGATGGCCGGAATAGTATTCAGCGGTCGCAGCGATACAGGTTTTGCTTTGCCGATCACAGTTAATCTGAGTCTCGCTTGGAAATAGAGATTTTTCAGATTCTCTTCCATCCGCATAGAAGCTTCTACTATCGAAGCTGAAATGAACTTGGGGTGTGGATCGCTGTGCAAATGAGGACACTGCGATTCCAGACGCAAAGATCAGAGCCACAACGGCACACTGGAAAAGTTGCATATTAAAACCTCGCCGATTGCTTCGTGTCGGGTGCCCCAGGTCTCGATTTTGAGACCTGGGAGACCACGAACATCTATGATCCGGAATTATTTTTTGTCCTCCACGTCCACGTACTCCGCGTCGATTACGCCTTCGTCCTTCTTGGTCTCAGCCTGCGGTGCGCCAGCCGCATCTCCGCCGGCCGCAGGCCCCGCACCCGCGCTCGCCGCATTCGCCTTATACAAAATCTCGGCCAGCTTGTGGCTCGCGTGGGTCAGCTTCTCGTGTGCGTCCTTCAGTTCCTTCACGCTCGGCGTGCCTTCCAGCGTCTTCTTCGACTCCGCCAGCGCCGCTTCCACATCGGTCTTGTCTGCCGCCTGCACCTTTTCGCCCGACTCCTTCAGCATCTTCTCGATGTTGTAGACCAGCCCGTCGAGCGAGTTGCGCGCGTCGATCTCCTCGCGCTTTTCCTTGTCCTCGCTGGCGTGCGCCTCAGCCTCCTTGGCCATTTTTTCCACCTCTTCCTTGCTCAGCCCGGAGCTGGAAGTAATCGTGATGCGCGTGTCCTTGCCCGTCGCGTTGTCCTTCGCCGTCACGTTCAAAATTCCGTTGGCGTCGATGTCAAACGTCACCTCGATCTGCGGAATCCCCCGCGGCGCCGGCGGAATCCCACCCAGCTTGAACTTGCCCAGCGTGCGGTTCTGCCCGGCCATGGGCCGCTCGCCCTGCAACACGTGCACCTCAACCTCGGTCTGCGAATCCGCCGCCGTCGAAAACGTCTCCGTCTTCTTCGTCGGAATCGTCGTGTTGCGCGGAATCATCGGCGTGGCTACGCCGCCCAGCGTCTCAATCGCCAGCGTCAGCGGCGTCACGTCCAGCAGCAGCAGGTCTTTGACCTCGCCCGCCAGCACGCCCGCCTGAACCGCCGCGCCAATCGCCACCACCTCGTCGGGATTCACCCCGCGATGCGGCTCGCGGCCAAAAAGTTTTTTCACCAGCTCCTGAATCCGCGGCATGCGCGTCTGCCCGCCTACTAGCACCACCTCGTCGATGTCCTTGATACTGACGCCCGCATCCGCAATCGCCTTCTTGCATGGCTCAACCGAGCGTTCGATCAGGTCCTCCACCAACTGCTCCAGCTTGGCCCGCGTCAGCTTGCGCACCAGGTGCTTCGGCCCCGTCGCGTCCGCCGTCACAAATGGCAAATTGATCTCCGTCTCAATCGTCGTCGACAGCTCGATCTTGGCCTTCTCCGCGGCGTCTCGCAGCCGCTGCAGCGCCATCTCGTTGCCCTTCGAGCTCAGGTCTAGCCCCTGCTCCTGCTTGAACTCGGCAATCAGCCAGTCCACAATCCGCTGGTCCAGGTTGTCACCGCCCAGGTGCGTGTCGCCGTTGGTGCTCTTGACTTCAATAACCCCTTCGCCCACCTCCAGAATCGAGATGTCAAAGGTCCCGCCGCCAAAGTCGTACACGGCGATGGTCTCGTCCTTCTTCTTGTCCAGCCCGTAAGCCAGCGCCGCCGCCGTCGGCTCATTCACAATGCGCTTCACGTCCAGCCCGGCAATCTTGCCCGCATCCTTGGTCGCCTGCCGCTGCGCGTCGTTGAAATATGCCGGCACGGTGATCACCGCCTCCGTGACCTTCTCGCCCAGGTAGGCCTCCGCCGAGGCCTTCAGCTTCTGCAGAATCATCGCCGAAATCTCCGGCGGCGTGTACTCCTTGCCCTGCGCCATCACGCCCACGTGGTCGCCCTGCGCAATCACCTTGAAGGGCACCATCTTCATTTCATCGCTCACCTCGTTATAGCGGCGGCCCATGAAGCGCTTGATCGAATAAATTGTGTTTTCCGGGTTGGTAATCGCCTGACGCTTGGCTACCTGACCCACCAGCCGCTCGCCGCTCTTGGTAAAGCCCACCACCGACGGAGTCGTCCGCGACCCCTCCTCGTTGGGGATGACTTTCGGTTCGCCGCCCTCCAGCACTGCGACGCAAGAATTCGTGGTTCCCAGATCGATGCCAATAATCTTTGCCATGGTAACCCTGCCTTTGAAAGAATTTCCGACTCTTTTAGAATGCCAGATTGAGTGGGTTATTGTCAAGGTTATATGATGCAATCTCTATAAATTATATTTCCGCCAATCCTGCATCCTGCCCATAGCAATATCTCTTTCATTTTCAATTGCATATTGCCGATATCTATGTCACAGTAGTGTGCAATATTGCTCACTCCATAGCCGCTCATACCGGCCCTCGCAAGACGAAAGGTGATTATGAAAAGAGCTGCAACGCTTCTGGCCCTCGCCGTCATCCTTGCCTTCTCTGCCGCGCAGATGGCCGCATTCACCGGTACAACGCCGCCCCTCAAGGCTGCTCCGGCTGGCAATCTCAAACCATCTCCACCCGCCTCCGCCACCCCCTCCAACACCGCACTGAACTTCACGGTGGCCGATGCGAAAGGTCTGCTGTTGACCTGCGCCAGACAGCAGCTCGATACCGACACCTTCAGCGGCTGCGCCCTGGCGCCGGGCCGCACACTCGACGATCTGATGACCTCCATTGTGAAGGCCATCCGAGCGCAGCAGCAGAAAATCAGCGACGACGAGAAGTAGCGCAGCCTTTTGCCATGGAATCTTCCCGCGCGGGCCCATTGCATGGGAGCGCGTCATGAAGTTTAGGGCAAGCCTGCGCTTGTTGTCGGTTCACTTGCATTTTATATCGGACTGAAATAGTCTTATATTCAAATATACGACTGTTTTAGTCGTATTTCCCAGGAGGCCTCAATTTTGCTTTTAACCCCCCGCGCAGGTTTTATTTGGCGCAACCTATGGCTGGCAGCATGGCTGGCATTGCTCATTACCCCCGTTGGCAATGCACAGGACAAGCCTTACTTCGTCACCTACTCCCACGATCTGGAAGAGCCCGGCAACCTGGAAATCGAAACCAAGACAGCCCTTGGCCAGCCCAACGGCGGCAATCGCTTCGGAGCCATGGCCATGGAGCTGGAGTACGGAACGCGCGCCTGGTGGACAACCGAACTTTATCTCGATGGCCAGGCCACCGGCAGCGACTCCACAGTCTTCACCGGCTGGCGGCTGGAGAACCGTATCCGCCCCCTGATGCGCGATCACGCCGTCAATCCGGTCCTTTATATCGAATACGAGAACACCTCCGGCGCCGACAAAACCATCCTGGAAGTGACAGGTCATGACGGCCAGGCCGGCCTTGCGCCACCCAATGCCACTCTGCGCCGCGACCATCAGCACGAAGCCGAGTTGAAGTTGATTCTCTCCTCCAATGTGAAGGATTGGAACATCAGTGAAAACTTCATCTCGGAAAAAGACCTCGGCCACGCCCCCTGGGAGTTTGGCTACGCGGTTGGGGTCACGCGCCCGTTGCGTAGCGCGGCCAGCAGCTGGGAATGTACCTTTTGTGCGGAGAAGTTTATCGCCGGCGCAGAGGCCTATGGCGGCCTGGGGGACACCTTTGCGCTGACCCTGCGCGACACATCGCACTACGTCGCTCCGCTCATCGGCTGGCAATTGCCAAAGGGTGTCCGCTTCAGCTTCTCGCCTGGCTTCGGCCTCACCAGCACCAGCCTTACCAGGGTCTATCGTGTGGGCCTGGCCTTTGAATTTGAACAAATCGGAAAGTGGTTTCACTCATCCAATGGAGGCGCCCTATGACGCGGCCGATCCTTGCACTTCTGCTGATTGCGCTCAGCGCGATGTTGGCCTTTGCGGCGGCTTCTGCCTCGCGCTGGCAGCGTGTTCCAGCCAAAGATCATGCCCGCACCAACCCCCTGGCTGGCCAGCCCGAAGCAATTGCTGCCGGAGCGCTCGTCTATCGCGACCATTGCCAGCAATGCCACCGGGCGAATGCCTTGGGCGACGGCCGCAAGCGTCCCCCGCTGCGCAGCGAAGGGATTCGCTCGGCAACCGACGGCGACCTTGAATGGTTCCTGCGCCAGGGAGATCTGCACCATGGAATGCCCTCATGGTCGAGCCTTCCCCAGGCGCAACGCTGGCAGCTTGTGGCCTTTCTCCGCTCGATTCAGTAAGAGGCCGGGGTTTCTCCCCGGCTCCTGGCCCCTCAGCGCCACCCACCCCCGCCCTCGTCCCGCCCAATCCATCGAAGCCTGTCCGGTATCGCTGCAATGCAAATCAAATCAGGCCATCATCAACAAATTCAGGTATTTACGACGGAGAGTTTTATTTGTGATATGTTTTTCATTTTCTCGTCTATACTTTGTTAGATTCCTGTAAATAACTGTCCGCTCAAACTGTGGGTTTAGGTCTATAAGGAGAACCACATGGCTAGTCGATGGTTGCATCACTTTTCCCTGCTGTTGTTTCTGTTTGCTTCCTCTCTTTTTGCCAGCGGTCCCACCGGGACCGTCACTGGCACAATCAAAGATCCTTCCGGCGCTGTCATTCCCAAGGCGCATGTGATCGTCACCAACGAGGAAACCAACGCCGCCCGCTCTGCACAGACCAATGACGACGGCGACTATACCGTTGCGCTTCTGCCCATTGGCCGCTATCGCGTCGCCGTCGAGTGCGCTGGCTTCCGCAGGAGTGTCCTCCGCGGCGTCATCGTAGACGTGGATCAGACCGTGCGCGTCGATTTTGCGCTGCATGTGGGCGCAATCACCGAGGAGGTGCGCGTCACCGACACTCCTCCCATTGTGCAAACCGACACCTCCACGCTCGGCCAGGTAGTTAACGAACGCCTCGTTGAGGATCTGCCTCTCAACCAGCGCAACTTCCTCTCCTTTGCCTTGCTGGTGCCCGGCGCGCAGTTGCCCACCCAGGGCTCCGAGAACTCCACGCAGGGAGGCTCCTTCAATGTCAACGGCGCCCGCGACCAGTCCAACAACTTCATGCTCGACGGCGTCGACAACAACGATCCCTATCTGAACCAGTACGTCGCCCTGCCCTCCATCGATGCCATTCAGGAGTTCAAAGTGCAGTCCGGCGATTACTCGGCCGAGTTCGGCCACGCCAGCGGCGCCCAGATCAACATGGTGCTCAGGAGCGGTACCAACGCCTTCCATGGCGGCCTCTTTGAGTTCCTGCGCAACCGGACCATGGACGCCAAGAACTACTTCGATCTCCCCGACTGCACCGCCAGCCTGGTGGCATCCGATATCGCTTGCGCTTCCATTCCGCGATTCGACCGCAATCAGTTCGGCGGCACGCTCGGAGGGCCCCTGCGCAAGGACAAGACCTTTTTCTTCTTCTCCGACGAGCAGCTCCGCCTGCGCCAGGCCACTACGCGCGAAGCAACCATTCCCTCCCAGACGCAATGGCAGGCGGCCGAAGCATTGGCGGGAATCATTACCACGTTTATGCCCTGTCCGGCGGCCACCGGTCCCTGCGTGAACGGCATGGCCAGCGGCATGAGTGTGATGAATCTTTACCCCGCCGCCAACGTTGTTACCAATGTCGGCTCTGACTTAACCACATCCAATACCTTTCTTTCCGCTCCCGTCATAGACGAATCGCTCAACCTGATCTCCGTCAAGGTAGATGAGCAGGCCAACCCCAACGATCGCATCTCCATGCACTACTCTTTGACCGACGAAAACCGCTTCGATCCCTTCGACCCGGTCAATTCCTTCACCTCTCTGCCCGGATACGGCAGCGACACTTCCGTCTTCGGCCAGAATGCGGGCGTCGACTGGACCCGCGTATTCCGCTCCAGTCTGGTCAATGAGTTCCGCCTCGGCTTTACGCGCATGGGCGCCACCTTCCTCCAGCAAAACCATGGCGTTAACATCGAATCCCAGCTCGGTTTTCCCGACGCTCTCACCAATCCCATCGATCTGGGCGCGCCCAATATCAACCTCAGCGCTAATCTCACATCCCAGCAGTGCGGTAACCCGAATGGCTGCTCCATCAGCTTCAACGGCATCGGCGCGCCCATTCAGTATCCAGAGAACCGCCGCGACAACACCTACCAGATCTCCGACAATCTGGCCTGGACGGTACGCCAAAACCAGTTCAAGATCGGGGCAGATTTCCGCCGCTTCCAGCTCGGCAACTACATTGACTATGAGGCCCGTGGCGACTGGTTCTTCCAAGGCCAGACGATGGATGGCCTTCTCCAACAGTTTTATTACAATGGGCTCATTCAGAACCCATACCCATGCAACGGTACTCCATTAAACTACAGCATTCCCGGCATTCCTAATCCCAACATTGACGTCGGCGCCTGTGTCCTTGCCCAGTTGCTCCTCGGCATTCCCGACAACGCGATTGATGCCAGCGGCACCACCAACAGCGACCTCTTGAGCCACGGCGTCAGCGCCTACGTTCAGGACGACATCCACGTCGTCCCGCGCTTCCTGCTTAACGTCGGCCTGCGCTACGAATTCAACACCCCGCCGGTTGAAGCGCACAACCAATTCAGTGTTCCAGTGCTCACACCGTGCCCGGAAACCTCTTGCATTCCTTTCGCTGCGACATATACACAGGCCGGGACGGACGGAATCCCCCGCGCCACTTACTACCCAACTCGCCGGGACATTGCTCCCCGCATCGGAATCGCTTGGCGGCCCATGAAATCCGAGCGCTGGGTGGTCCGCTCCGCATACGGCATCTTCTACGATGAGGCCATTGGCCAGATCAATGTCTTTCCCCGCGCCAACCCGCCCTTATATGACATCGCTGCCTTTTGTCAGACTGTCGGTTGTCAGGAGTCTGGGCCGCCCGCCTGTCCCGGCGGCCTCTGCTACGTGCAGGATATTTTTAACCAGCCGGGCTATACGTCCCAGAGCGAAATGATCGATCCCCACTTCCGCGACGGCTACATGCAGCAGTGGAACCTCGACCTGCAATATGAGCTGATGCCGAACTGGATGATCGACTTGGCCTATGTCGGCTCCAAGGGCACTCACCTGACCACCTTCATTGATCGCAATCAGCAGAATCCAGTTACCGGTTATCCTTTCTCCCAGTTCTCCTCTATCTTCTACATCGAATCCGCCTCCGCCAGCTCCTACCACTCCATGCAGTTCCGCACCGAGCGCCGCGTCACCCGCGGCCTGGCCTTTCTGGGCGCTTACACCTGGTCCCGCTCCATCGACGATCTCTCCAACATCTTCGGCGGCAGCGTGGGCTCGGGCCAGCCGCAGAACTCGCAGAACCTCCGGGGTGATAACGGCCCATCGGACTTCAACGCCACCCATCGCCTCTCCTTCAGCGCCGTCTACAACCTGCCCTTCGACCGTTTCAGGGCGAAGAATTCAACTTGGAGCAAGGCTCTGCTCGCTAACTGGCAGGCCGGCGGCATCTTCTCCGCGCAGTCTGGATCGCCCTTTACCGTCGTACTGGCGGGCGCGCCTTCCGCCGCTGCCGCCGCCTTTGGAAATCCGGAGCGGCCCAATCTGGTTGGCAATCCCAACAAGCCCGGACAGGTGGACGCCAACCCCACATGCCAGGCTCCCACACAGATTCGCACCACCCAGAACTGGTTCAACCAGTGCGCCTTCGAAACGCCAAATCAGAACCAATTCACGGATGCTTTGGGTAATCCCATTTCCGTTTATGAGTACGGCACCGAGGGGCGCAATGCTCTCATTGGTCCGGCCTTTGCCGATCTCGATTTCTCGCTTTCCAAGAGCTTCCCGCTACACGTCGACTCTCAGCGTGTGCTGCTGCGTGCAGAAGTCTTCAATCTGCTCAACCACCCCAGCTTCGATACTCCCTATCACGTGCTTAATATGACTCCCTGTGTGCCGAGCAATGGCCTTTCCTGCGCGGCAGAAAACTTCGGAGCGATTCTCTCCGTGAATTCCTATGGCAATAAACCGCCCCGTCAGATTCAGATGAGCTTCAAATACAATTTCTGAATCAACGGTGTGCATGCGCATACGCTTGTGGATGTGGTATACTGTGTCGATAGGTTAGCAATATGCAATTTAGAAGGCTATTTGGCATCATAACTTTGTGTGTCGTCTCGCTTGTGGCGCTGCCGGTATTTGCCGACTCCTATATCGTCTACACCCAGCCGACCACGGCTTACACTTCCTCTACCGTTGATTATGGCGGCGGAAATGGCTCCGATACAACGATCACAAGTTTGGGGCCGTTCACCTTCAGCGCGCCGATGTGGCAGCTTACTACTCCGTGTCCGACGTACAACCCAATTACCGAGTCGGGGGCGTGTTCAGATCCCTCAATTTGGCAATATTGGAATCAGCCGCCTCTGGTCGAAAGCTCCTCGACGAATGTTTTGTCCTCGGTTAACGCTGACGCCACTGTCGGCGCGACGAGCCTCACCATCAATGTGGCTCCTGGCTTTAGCACGGTTGGATTTGAATACTCTGATTGGCAGGGAGATCCTCAAACCGTCAGCGCGGCCTTTTACAACGAGAACGGCGGCCTGATTGGGATTGCGCAGCAGACACTCGACTATGAAGGGGACGCGCTCCTGTTTGCGTTGCAGGATACATCTTCCGGGCAGACCATTAGCCAGGTCGTGGTTACCAATGATCAGGGCGACTATTTCGCCATCGGGCAACTTCGTGCTGGGACCCCTGAGCCCGGGACCCTTTACTTGTTTGGTTTTGGCTTGTTGAGCGTGTTTGGAATGGCCTATCGCAGGGCCAGAGCATAATCCTCACCCGCCATACGTTTTGTGACACAACCCATACCATGAATCACTCTCACTTGTGCGCGGCGGCACGGGTCCGTCCAACTTCACTGTTCGCTTCAACGATGAATGTAAGCCCTGCCCTCGGGGTCTATCCGTGGTGAATGGCAGATGTCAACCTAAATAGTAAGCGCCTCGGCCACTGATCACTGACCGCTGACGGCTGATGGCTGTCGGCTAGTACCCATTCCAGCTGCTCATCACTTCCGCCGCCTTCCGCGCCTTGGGGCGCGGCTGCCGGTTCTCCGCCTCGTATCCCACCGTAATCAACAGACCTACGTGTATGGCCCGCGGAATCTTCAAAATCCGCTTCACCTCGGCCTCGTCAAACCACCCCAGCATGCATGTTCCCAGCCCCAGTTCCGTGGCCTGCAGGCAAAACTGCGCCGCGGCAATCCCGATATCCATCAGGTAAAACGGCCGCTTCGCCATCCAGCCCACCAGCTGCGTCGTCACCGAATGTTTTTCCACCGTCAGCACGGCTATCACCGGCGCATCCATCGTGAACTGATTAAACGAGAAGACTTTGCTGAAGGTCGCCCGCGCCACCTGCTCCTTGATCGCGGGATCGTCCACCAGAATCAGCTTCCAGGGCTGCGTATTGCTGGCCGACGGCGCCATCCGCACCGCCTCAATCAGCGCCCGCAGCTTCTCCGCTTCCACCGCCTTCGTCTGGTACTTCCTCACGCTTCGCCGTGCCAGCATCAACTCATCAAATCGCATCTTCCGTCTCCCGTGCCGCCTACTTCATCTCATTCGCCGCCGTAGTCATGTAGTGTTCCACGTTGCTCTTGTCCACCAGAGTAGTTCCGGTATCCACAAACACCGGATACTGCGAGAAGGAGTCGGTCGCGTAATCCTTGTTCAGTTGCTTAGGCGGCGCGTGAAAGATCTCGTCCAGCCCTTTCAGCCCGATGTAGGCCATGGTGTAGGGCTTTTGCGCAATCGTCGCATCAATCGTGCCGGCCTTGATCGCGTCCAGCGTATCCTGGCTCACGTCCCAGGTCACCAGCTCCCGGTTCGTCACCCCCGACCGCACAATGGCGTCGGCCACCACCTTGCCCGACGCGGATTCCAGGCACACAAACGCATCAATCTTCTGCGCTCCGGTCAGAGCCGTAAACGCCATCGTCTTGTCAAACACCGAGTTCAGATTGTCCTTGATGTCCACCACTTCCGCAATCTTGATCTCCGGCTTGCCGCTGAACGCGTCCTTGAAGCCCTTCAGCCGCTCCTCCGTGTTGGGCTGCCCGGTCAGCGTGAAAAAAACCACCCGGCCCTTGCCGCCCAACTTCTCCGCCACCCGCCGTCCGCCCAGCCGTCCCGCCTCCAGGTTATTGGTCCCGATAAAGTACAGCCGGTGGCTGCCCACCGCATCCGAATCCATGGTGATCACAGGAATCCCCGCGTCAATGGCTGCATTAATCGCCGGCTCCAGCACCTTGGCCTCGGCCACCGAGATCAGTATCCCCGCCGGATGCGCCGCCACCGCCTTCTGCAACGCGTCCAGCTCAGCCTGCGCGTCGTAGCCCCCGGGCCCCTCCACTCTGGTCGTCACCTTGTACTGCGCCCCCGCCGCCTTGAAGCCCGCCGCCGCCGTCTGCCAATAGGGCAGCGCCGAATTCGCCGATATCAGGTAGAAAATCTCCTTCTGCGAGTGCCTGCCCTCGCACCCCAGCATCAACGCCACTCCCAGCGCCAGCATCGCCAGCCCAGCCTGCTTGATTCGTTGCATATCTGCCTCCCTATGGCTCCCGGATTCCCATTATTCCTCACGGCTGCAAACTAATCAACCTCCAATTGCTCACTTATTACCGCCGCTCGCTGTTGTTTTCCCTATTCCCTATTCCCTAATCCCTACTCCCTATTCCCTATTCCCTACTCCCTGTTCCCTAGTCCCTGATCCCTGATCGCTGATCTCTGTTCTCTGATCTCTGATTCTCGCTGTCATCCTGAGCGAAACGCAGCAAGTCGAAGGACCTGCTTCTGTTTTTGCTTTGTATGGGGGCACGGCTGGTAGCTAAGGGTTTTAACCCCTGAGGAATTGCAAACGGGATAGGTCGAACATATATAAAACAGGTTGTAATCTCATTGAAGAGATTCTCATGCAATCGCTTGAGATCAGATTCACAGATTTTGTCCGACAGAAGCGATCCGCGATTATATGCTGCCCACTAGCTCTACTCTCCGCAAGGGTTTGGTTTCAACTTCGCAACAGGCACTAATGAACTAACAGTGTAGGTCGTATTGAGTTGAACATATGGCCCGATTGTTCTACAGTCTCCTGGAGGAACTACCGCTATCTGGCCGGAATATAACGCTGGTTCCGGCGTAACCGGGACTGCAGGCGCGTTAGGTGGTGTTGGAGGCGTTGGTTCAGCAGCAGCCGCATAAACCTTGGGTGCAAATATGTTTTTGACGAAGGTGCTAATCCTATCCGTATACGATCCTGATTCCTGATTACCGCCGGCTGGTGGCGCAAGCTGTGCAATTGCCTCTTGATTTCGGTGATATGCGGCTTTCCAAGAGTTATAGGTATCAGAATCGGCGCTGAATGTCACTTCAATGGCATATCGAAAGTATTTCTCCACATCATCCCTGCTTTTCAGTCTGAGAAGTGAGTATCGCCCCTCGGGTTCATCTGCCGGCTCCGATTCGAATACCAGAACCACCGTGTTGATAGGGGTCGGAGGTCCATGTAGCCTGGCAAAGTCGGATAAAGCATTTTGTACCTCGGCTCCGAAAACAATGCCCTCATTGGAGCCAAAATTGCTCAGTTCAACCCTGAGTGGGCTGTATGTAATGCATTCACCCTTATGTACATATCGCGGCTTAGTCAGATCGGCTAGCTTATTATGGAATATGCGAACGTAGAGTCTGTCTCCCTGTACACGGAAGGCTGGATGCGGAACGAGAGTGTTTGAACCTGTAACTTGTAGGATACAATGCCGGTCCTGACAGTTAGATCCTGACAATGCAAACTGCAGTACCCTGATCTCAGTTTTGCCCGCGCTTCCGGTGCCCGGATGAATGCCGTTGATATGGGTTTGCGCCCCTGCCATCGCGGTCGCAAGCACAACTGCAAGCATTTCACCATGTCTGAATCTGACCATTGTCGAAACCCCCTTCATATTTGAAATTGTCATCTGCAATCAATGGCTTTGTTTGCCTTAGTTACGAAGTGCTGTTGTTGCCTTATGGAACAAAACATATTTAACAATGTCTTTGTTCAAGCCGCCCGTGATCGTTGGTCCCTCAATGATGCGCGCTTCAGGGATAGTTTGAATCAGGGTTCCCTCGCTTAGTACAGAAAGAAGCCTGTAGCCTTTGTCACCCTGCCCTATGAGTATGCCATCAAAGGTATTATCTTGCGCCTGTTTTGTGTGTCCGTCCAACTGCTGTGTATGAGCCGTAATTTTAGCTTCCGGAAATTCAGATAAGCATACCAATTTCCCATACATATAAGGCAGCAAGGTGCATGCGACCGGAAGAAGTACGAACGCGGTGAAGTAATAAAATGCCGAAAGTATCTTGTCCGTCAGATGTCGTTCGTCATGCACAACAAAGACAACCATGGTTATAAGCGCAATGCAGCAGACCCACAGGGACGTGCTATACCAGCGTTTGATTTCGAGTAGCGCATCTGAGGATGCGATCGGTTGTGTCAACAGCAACGTGGGAAAAAGAACGGCTGCTTCTCTGCTGAGAACATCGAGTTTCGTCGCATCAGTATTAGTCGTGCTATTTTGAGCCACTTCAGGTTGTACCGCATCCTTGACCGCATCCTTGATCGCATCCCGATTCGGATCAATCTGATCCTTGTTCAGGTTGGTCTTGGACATGAAATACACGTACCTGACGAATTCTTCGCGCGAGCCGAGACCTTTTTCATAAACTTTACTGGCAAGGATTGTTAGATCCGAATTCAGCCAATTGTTCAGTGCAAACGTCGGCATCTCAAAGTAAACGATAACAAAGCTCAATCCTACTGCAGATAGTCCAACACCCAGAATGCGCGAAACACGTAACAGGCGTAGGTATTGTTTCATGAATATCATCAACAGTGCCGGGGAAAGAGCGATAAGAATCACGATCAGATCGAGGTAGTAGTCATAAGCAAGAACATTGAGCGAGGTTGTAAGAGTGTCTACGATCCACTTTCCTGCGAATAGGCTAAGGTCCAGGGCACTCCAATCTGTAAGTTGAATTCCTAACATCTGCTCGTGGGCCAACTTAGCCACAAAACCGATGGCCGCAAGCAAGCTGACAACCTTGAGGGCGCTAAGCCATGCGCGGAGGCCAGGTAATGACACCGATAAATCATCGGGATCAGATGCGGCAATTTTTGACGAGCTAATCCCCGCGACAGGATCGAGCTGCTTCGGCGCAGCGTTGGGGATGGTCTCGTTACTCATAGGTTTTTCTGGTGAACAATTCGATGCCAGCATTTGAAGTAGATAGATTCTAACCAAATGCCGGGGATTCAAAAAATGATTGTTCAGGCGGGTAACTTAAAGCATTCATGATCGAAGCATTTCTGAAAATGCGAACAAACGACGAATCTCGCCCCCAATCCCTCACCAAAAACCCACGCTCGCGGCCATGCACTGACCACTGACAACTGATCACTGACAACTGATATCTGACTAGGTCTAGACTAGGTCAACTCCCCAAGATTTCCTGTAAAAATCGTCTAATAATATGGCTTAACATATTCAAATAAAACAGGATAGCTCATTTTCGGCGAATAGATGCCGAAACACTGCATTTTACGCGGAAAAACGCGCCCAAAAAGCAGAATAACATGCGCTTATATGCGCACGTTTTTCTGCCAAAAATGCCCTCAAAACGCAAAAAAGTGTATCTCCAAGGCCACCTATCCGCCCAGACATCCCACCGAGCCGCGTAGGTTGCGGCATCGGGGTCCCCAACGACAGGTCTTCGTCGTTGGGGTGATTGAGGTGGGATGTCAGACAAATGTCTTACGGCGCGCAGGGATGTCTCACGTGTCCCACGGAGCGTCTTACAGCCGCCCTGCGCACCCTCACTGGCGCCCAGCCGCCCTATCCTGTAATCTCAAAGCTTCCGCCCATGATCTCCGCCGACGACCATGCCCGTTACCCCCTCACCCAGGGCGTAAACCCCTGGCTGGTCACGCTTTCGGTCATGTTGCCCACCTTCATGGAGGTATTGGACACGGCCATCGCCTCGGTGGCGCTGCCCTACATCGCAGGGAGCTTATCGGCATCCAACTCCGAAGCAACATGGGTTTTGACCAGCTATCTTGTCGCCAACGCCGTGGTTCTGCCCGCCTCCAACTGGTTTGCCCGCCGCTGGGGCCGTAAGCGCTTTCTTCTCATCTGCGTAGCCATCTTTACCGTGGCCTCCTTCTTCTGCGGCGCTGCGCCCTCGCTGGCCATGATTCTGCTGGCCCGCGTCGTGCAGGGGGCCGGCGGAGGCGCTCTGCAACCCCTCTCGCAGTCCATTTTGCTTGAGAGCTTTCCCGTCCAGAAGCGCTCCATGTCCATGGCAGCATACGGGTTAGGCATCGTGATGGCCCCGGTCATCGGCCCCACCCTGGGCGGCTGGCTCACCGATACCTTCAGTTGGCGCTATGCCTTCTACATCAACATTCCGGTGGGGATTCTGGCCTTTATTCTCATCAGCCGCTTTGTCCACGACCCGCCCTACATCAAAAACGCCAAAGTGGGCGCATTCGACAACATCGGCTTCGGCTTGCTCGTGGTCTGGACCGGCTGCCTGCAAATTGTTCTGGATAAAGGACAAGAGGACGACTGGTTCGGCGCCGCCTGGGTGCGCTGGGCGGTGGCTGCTCTGGTGGTCTCGCTCGTGCTCTGGATCTGGCACTCCTGGACCCATCCCCACAGCCTGGTCGATCTGCACGTCCTGCGCGACCGCAACTTCCGCACCGGATGCTTTCTGGTGGCGCTGCTGGGCATGTGCATCTACATCACTATCGCCATCCTGCCCCTCTACTACCAGGAAGTGCTTGGTTATACGGCATTTACGGCTGGCCTGGTGGTGGGGCCGCGGGGCATCGGCTCCTTCATTGGCTCGCCCATCATCGGCATTCTCGGCTCGCGTATCGACAACCGCAAGCTGCTCTCAGCGGGATTTCTGGGCTTTGCCGTCTGCGCGCTGATCTTCGGCTCGGTCAACCTGGACATCGGCCCCTACACGCTGCTGATTCCCATCACCCTCACCGGTTTTGCCCTGAGTTTTGTCTTTGTGCCCATGTCCACCATGATGATGGCCACCATTCCCAATAAGGATATGGGCGCCGCCACGGGCCTGGGGAACATGCTGCGCAACATCGGCGGCTCGATCGGGATCTCCATGGCCACCACGGCGCTGATTCGCCGCGCCGCCCTCCACCAGACGGAAATTGGTGCGCATCTGGGTTCATCGAACATGGTCTTGCAGCAGAGAGCCTATGCCATCACCGGCTATCTTGGCCAGCATCTCGGTCCCGCGCAAGCCCGCCCCGGGTCTCTCGGCCTGGTATACGGGCTGATGGAGCAGCAATCAGCCCTGATGGCGTACGTAGATGTCTTTCGATGGACAGCTTTGCTGGCGTTCTTCTGCGCCGGCGCGGCCTGGCTCTTCAAGAAGCCGGAAAAGCACGGGCCGCTGCCGCCGGGGATGCATTGAAGTGCAATCCTAACTGTTAAGGGGATCTATTTCGCAGGCGGCAATGCGAAACGAACCATTGATCTGAGTAGCGACCCTCGGCTTGGCATGTATGCATTGAAGTTTTACGGTCCAGATGGAAACGTTACTTGGTCCGCGCCCTGAGGATTCTGGCCCCTTCCGCAGTCCAAATCTGACTGCATGAGCCACAACATCATTGCTCATCACTGACTGGCCCTTGCTGCGGTCCTTCTCCCAGCCATTCGCGAATGGTCTCGTCTGACGCGTCCTTGAACCGGGCAGAACAAAGCTCCTCCAGGATTTTGACCGTTTCTTCGTCGGCGCCTCCACGATGGGAAGGAGGAATCTCCGCCACCTGTCGCCCATCGATGGTGACTGTGAAGTTTTCACCCTGGCACACTCGTTTTAGAATTTCAAAATAATGCGCTTCCAACTCTGTTAAGGTGATTTCGCTGGGCATGAACCCTCCTGGGTGCAATAGGCAGATGTCTGATCTATCGGCTCAATTCGTCAGCGTCAAGAGCTGATGCCCGGAGTCGACCCACTCCCTTTCTGATACCTTAGTCGGTGTCGGTAATACGTGCGCGCAAAGTTGCGAAGGAGATTGAGGCGATGAGGGATCTGATGAGAATCTTGGTTTGCACGGGCCTGGCGGTGCTGGCTCTGACAATAACTGGAGCGCAAGCACAGACAATCAATGCGCTTGACCCTGCGCTTCGCGACCGCGTTGACCGGATTGCCGCCCAGGTGCTGGAGCAGACCTGCGTGCCCTCGGCCTCTGTGGCCGTGGTGAAGGGCGGCAAGCTGGTGTACACGCATGCTTACGGAAAGGCACGGCTGGCTACGGGTTCGGCTCCCGCTGTTGCCGCCACGCCGGAGATGCGCTATTCCATCGGATCGATCTCCAAGCAATTTACCGCAACGGCGATCCTGCTGCTGCAAGAGGAGGGCAAGCTCTCGCTGGACGAAGCAGTGAGCAAGTACGTTCCCGGCCTGACGCACGGTGACGAGGTGACCATCCGGCAGATACTCTCGCATACCTCCGGCTACCAGGATTACTGGCCGGAGGACTACGTGATGACCACTATGAACCACGACGAGACAGCGCAGCAGATTCTCGACACGTGGGCCAAGAAGCCGCTGGATTTTGACCCAGGGACGCAGTGGCAGTATTCGAACACCAACTTCGTAATCGCCGGGCGCATCGTGGAGCAGGTGACGGGCAAGCCATACATGGAGTTTCTCACCACACGCATCTTCCGCCCGCTGGGGATGCAGTCGGTTTGGAACTCAGATGAAATCAAGCTGACGCAGGCGGACGCGACGCCCTACTATCGCAACGCTCTGGGACCGCTGCGCCCGGCGCCCAAGGAGGGCCGCGGCTGGATGTTCGCGGCGGGCGAGCTAGCCATGACGGCGCACGATCTGGCGCTTTGGGATGAAAGCCTGATTGCGCAAACAGTGCTCAAGCCGGAGAGCTATAAGCAGATGTTTACCGAGGTGAAGCTGAAGGACGGCAAGGGAACGCATTACGGGCTGGGAGTGGATGTGAGGGACCGCGACGGCCATCGCTCGATTGAGCATGGCGGCGAGGTTTCGGGATTTGTTTCAGACAATATCGTGCTGGTGGATGATGGCGTGGCCGTGGCCGTGCTTACCAACCAGGACGCCGTGGGCGCGGCCGCAGAGATTGCGCGGCTGGCCGTGCCGGTGGTGGCGGAGTTTCCGCCCACCGACGCTGAAAAACAGGCCATTGCGATCTTCCACGATCTGCAACAAGGACGCATTGACCGGAGCCTATTGGCGCCGAATTTGAGCGACTACTTTACCGCCGAGGCCGTGGACGACTTCCGCGAGAGCCTGGCGCCGCTGGGCGAGCCGCTCAGCTTTCGCCAGTCCGGTAGCGATCAGTTGCGCGGCGGCATGACTTTTCGCAGCTTCATGATTGTGTATCCCGGCAAGCGGCTGAGGCTGACGACGTATACCTATCCAGACGGCAAGCTGGAGCAGTATTTGATTGCGCCGGCGGAGTAAGTCTTGCAGACGGCGGGCGCTCTCCGGGCCATGAACCAATTCCCAAACAGGATGCATTTTATCTTGGTTTTACGCAGGGTGTCCCCTTTTCGCTTTCTTCTGGCGAATAAGCTGGGATACCACGAACCCCTTGGCGCGCAAGCGCCGTCTGCCCCACCGCAGGTGGCTGCCGCACGCACGATACACTTAAAGCAGACCTATGTTTGAAGCCCTTACCGACAAATTGCAGCGCGCCTTCAAGGTTCTTCGCGGCCAGGGCACGCTCACTGAAGAGAACATCAGCGAAGCGCTGGGCCTGATTCGCGTGGCGCTGCTAGAGGCCGACGTCAATCTCAACGTAGTCGCCGACCTGATCGAGCAGATCCGCGTGAAGGCCGTGGGCGTCGAGGTGCTCACCGCGCTTTCGCCCTCCGAGCAGGTGATCAAGATCGTGCGCGACGAGTTGATTGCGCTACTGGGCAAGGACACGGCGCGTTTCAAGTTCGCCTCGCAGCCGCCCAGCGTCATTTTGATGGCCGGATTGCAAGGCTCCGGCAAAACCACCACCGCAGGCAAGCTCGCCGGCTGGCTCAAGAAGGGTGGCCACAGGCCCATGCTGGTCTCGGTGGACGTTTACCGGCCCGCCGCGCGCGAGCAGCTCAAGGTGGTGGCGAAGTCCGTTGAAGTCCGTCTCTACGAGGGCGACCAGAAGGGCGAGGCTGCTGGTTCCGCGTTGGTGGAGCGGCTGGCCGGCGAAGCGCGTCGCGAGGCGCGCAACATGGGCTGCGATACGCTCATCGTGGACACCGCCGGACGGCTGCACATTGACGAAGAGCTGATGACGGAGATGGAGCGGCTCAAAAAGCTGCTCAACCCCAGCGAGATTCTCTTCATAGCCGACGCCATGACCGGCCAGGACGCGGTCAACTCGGCGTCGGAGTTTCATCAGCGGCTCAGCTTGACCGGTGTGGTGCTGACGAAGATGGACGGCGACGCGCGCGGCGGCGCGGCGCTTTCGATTCGCCACGTCACCGGCCAGCCGATCAAGTTCATCGGTACCGGCGAAAAGCCGGAGGCATTTGAGCCGTTTCATCCAGACCGCATAGTGGGCCGCATCCTCGGCATGGGCGACATGATGTCGCTTATCGAAAAGGCCGAATCGACACTGGACCGCAAGAAGGGCGAGGAGTTCGCCAAAAAGGCTCTGCTGGGCGACGGTTTTTCGCTGGAGGATTTTCGCGAGCAGTTGCGGCAGATCAAGAAGATGGGGTCGATGGAAAGCATTTTGAAGATGCTGCCCTCGGTGGGGCCGTTTGCCGGGTTGCAGCAGGCCTCGAAGAGCGTGGACGAAAAGCAGTTTGTGCGGCTGGAGGCGATCATCAACTCGATGACCCCCAAGGAGCGACGCAACCACGAGATCATTTCCGGCACGCGACGCAAGCGCATTGCGGCGGGCTCGGGGACAACGGTGCAGGACGTGAACCAACTGCTGCGGCAATACGCGCAGATGGCCAAGATGTTCAAGCAGATGGGCAAAGGCGGACTGGCGCGGAACATGATGCGCGGCGGCATGGGCGCAATGGGCATGGGCGGAAAGCAAAAGTTTGGGCGGTAGGATTCCATGACCACGCTTCAGGACCAACTCGATGAGATTATGGCGCGCACGCGGGAGTTGGCGCAGGCGGAGCGGATGGTCCCAACAACCCTTATAGATTAGCCAAGGCGCGTCGGGCGGAGCGAAGCTCGGCGGCCATCACTTGCAGCATCTTAAGCGCAAGAAGCGGATCTGCGCGCATGAGGCTGTTGAACTCGTCGCGGGGAACGAAGCTGAGCCGCGCGCCGCTGCGGGCGATGGCCGTGAGCGTGTAAGGCTCGTTGCTGATCAGCCCCGGCAGGCCGAGCAGGGAGCCGGCACAAGCCTGGATGGACATCAATTGCTTGCCACTGGACGATTCCATGGTGAGTGAAGTCTCGCCCTGGTCCAGGATGTAGAGGCCTTGCGGGTGGTCGCCCTGGTTGAAGAGGACGCGATCCGCGACGCAGGTGATGGCGGTGGAATGTTTCTCGAGAGCCTGGATCAAATCCGGGTCAGCGACAAATGCGGATGGGTCTAGCTTCACTTACGGGCCTCCATGTATGAATGCAGGATATGAATGGGCAAAAGATGAATCTGATGGCCTGTAGGGGTATGGTGTCATTGCGGGGGCTTGTTTTTAGTGATGTACGTCACATATTGATGGTTAAAGCGGGGGCGGAGGGACGAATTGCCGCCTACCGCAGCCTTCGCCGGATGAGGTCGAGGGCCTGCTGGGTGGTCCATTCTCGGATGCGTTGGCGGTCGCCGCGGAAGGTGCGCTCGATAGATTCGGTTTTCTGGGCATCGCTGAGAGCGATATGGACAAAGCCTACCGGCTTGAGTTCTGTGCCGCCGGTGGGGCCGGCGATGCCGGTGACGCCCAGGCCGAGGGTTGCGCCGGTGTAGCGGCGGACGCCGTAAGCCATGGCCTCGGCTACCTCGCGGGAGACGGCGCCGCACTCGGTGATGAGGTTGGGAGGGACTCCGGCGTAGGCGGTCTTAAGCTCGTTGGAGTAGACGATGGCTCCGCCGAGGAAGGAGCGTGAGCTGCCGGGAACTCTGGTGATGCGCTCAGCAATCATGCCTCCAGTGCAGCTTTCGGCGACAGCCAGGGTTGCCTGACGCAGGCCGAGGTAGTAGAGGACGATCTGCTCGAGCGACTCAGCAGATTCACGTCCGGTGGAGTAGAGCCAGTCTTCGAGGACCTCTTCCATGCGGCCAGCAAGCTCGTCAACGCGAGATTGGGCGGCGGCGGCGTCAGATTTGGAGCAGAGCAATGTGAGCTGGATGTCTCCAGCGTGGGCCAGGATGGTGGTTTCCACGTCCTTGTATTCGGTGTAGATGGGTGCGAGCAGCTTGTCGGCCTGCGACTCGGGGATCATGGCGGCGCGCAAGGTGCGCTTGGCAATGTGGCACGGGGGGAGAATTTCGCGCAGACGGGGCAGGCAGGCCTCATCGAATAATGGACGGCACTCGTTGGGCGGGCCGGGAACCAGCATGAGCAGCTTGCGATAGCCCTGCCAGGTGGTGTCGAGCCACTGGCCGGGTGCGCTGCCGTTGGGGTTAGGCAGGAGGGTTGCGCCGTCGAGTACGTCGGCCTGCTTGAGGTTGTTGGCGGGCATGGGGACGCGCCATGTGGCGGCGCGAGCGGCCAGTGCGGCGACCTGGGCGGCGTTGCGATGCATGGTAAGGGAGAGGGTTTCAGCGACGGCCTCGCGAGTGAGGTCGTCCTCGGTGGGGCCGAGGCCGCCCATGAGGACGACGATGTCCGCGCGGCCGAGGGCGGCGGAGATCACGTTGACCAGGTCCTTCTGGCGGTCGCCGACGATGGTCTTGAAGGTGACGGTAACTCCCAGCTCGTTGAGTTTTTCCGTCAGATAGAGGGAGTTGGTGTCCTGGCGGAAGGGGGTGAGCATCTCGGAGCCGACGGCGATGATTTCGCTTTTCATGGGGCAGTTGTCAGTTCACAGTTCTCAGTTCTCAGTTTAAGATTTATAGCTTGTCATCGTCAGTGTATCGTAATCGCGAAAAGACCGCGATGAACAGGCACAGCTTTTCAAGGTTCAGGATGATTTTTGGGGGCTGATGAACGGGCCAATTGCCGTCAAACCTCATTTCTACGCCGTTCCGTGAATGGACTCCTCTTGGTTTACAATCCAAACGTTCCGGTGCAATAATTCAAGTCCAGGCAATCCCCTCATCCAAGGTACACCAATGCAGATGATTCAATGTCCGAATTGCGGCAAGTTGACTGGATTCAAGAGAGCTCTCGGTTTTGGCACGTTCTTCATGGTGCTACTCACTTGTGGCCTTTGGCTGTTGGCGATTCCGTTTTATCCGGTGCGATGCATGACCTGTGGCCTGACACGCGGATCAGCATTCACGCACAATTTCGCCACATGGTATCGGGGCCTAAGTCCGGCCGCCAAGTCGCTTGTACTCATTCTTGCGGCACTGCTCTTTTTCGGTCTAGTGATGTTAAATTCGTTCCAGAACTCCGGAACGCAACATAACCCGCAGAACGACGGACCAACAACAGACCTCTCGCACTCCTCCAACGTTTATCAACAATCCAGTTCGCCTGCCTCCAAGAATACTGAATCGGTGATTCGTATTAGTGCCGAAAACCTCCTCGCTGAATTCCAACGAAGTGAAGCGGATAAAGAAATGAGAATCAAAAACGAGAGCCTTTCAACATATCTAAACGACAAAACGGAAACCGCAGAGGACCGCTATAAAGGCAAGAGGATACATGTCACAGGAATTGTGACCGGCGTATTCATTCCTTCGATTGAAACCTCTCGCCGAGTTTTGGAAAGCAGAGGGACAGGCATCTTCGATGAACAAGGGGGAGCTGGCTCATTTATCACCATGAGTGGGCCTTATCCCCACTCAGTAGAAGAGACCCTGCTCCTGCCTGGGATCAATGCGTGGTCTAAAACAGGAGGCTCACTGCAGCCCACATTCGGACAGCCAAACATTGAGTCACTTGCTGGGCGGCTCGTTGTAGGCAAACAGGTCTCGATTCTATGTACCTTCAGGTCCTCAAGTGGTTCTTCGCCAACCGAAGTCTCTATTTCTTTAGAGGATTGTATCTTGGAGCCTTCGCCGCCACTGCCAGCGTCTCCTGCGTCCCATGAATCTCAAGCAATTCCACGACTCGATAAAATCATGCGTGCAATAAATGAAGATGACTCAAGCCCTGAAAACAAATCCAAACCTTACCCTGTGGACGGCGATCTTGAGAGCGACGTGCGGCGGGCCTTGAACACTTCCAAAGCGCTGAAAAGCGCCTTCATTACTCCGGTATCGCTTCATCGTGAGGTCACCCTCTCCGGGACGGTGGTAAACGAGCCTTCCCGCGAATTGGCCGAAGAAATCACCAGCCAAGTGCCGGGCGTGGTAGCGGTACACAATAATCTGACAATCAGAGGTGACGCGAAACTTCAATAATTGCTTTTTCAATCCTGTTTAAAAAATTTGGCGAGAGTATATCAACATCCCACTCCTCCTTACCTCCGCCTTGGCATATGGCGCAGGATTTTAGTATGGTTCACCCTTAAGTTTATCTTTATAGATGCACAAGCAGTCTTCGATTTCAGCGGGCGAAAGGCACGAGAACTCTTTAGGTAATATCTTCGGATCGAACGAATCTCCTTTAATTCCAAAGACAGTCGCACCAATCCTTGTTCCAGCATGTAGGTATACGTACTCAGGCGCTTTCCTGTAATAAGCACCAATCCGGTGAGCGATGTCATACACAGTTAGGGGACCGATGCCCTTGATTTGTCTTATTTCTACGTCCACGAGCTTATGAAGCGCGTCGAAATCAGCAGCTTTTGCTAGGTTTCGCTTGACTGCTTGGAGTCGCACTTCAACCTGTTCGAGAAGTGCCCTCGGAATGCGCCACTGGTGCGAATACCTCTTGTTGTCCTTTGTCAAACAAAGCGCAGCCTTGCGAATTGCCGCCGACGGGCTACGCTTATTCTCGAAGTCTCTCATCTCTTCACGTGCGCCATTGCGCTTATCACGAATATAAAGATTGACGATTTCATCGAGAGTCAATACGCGCCCCTGCCCTCGCGGATGCAACGGCTTGCGCATTTCATAGCCGCCCACGCTCAACCTACAGGATTCGCGCTCTTTCTCTTGCGAATCATTTTTCAATCGGTTATGTTCTCCGCAAGCCATGACAAAATTATACCGCTGATTCACAAAGGAAAAGTTTTGGCGGGTGACCCATCCTTCCCGCGTTCTTTCGGGAAGGGTGGGAACCACGAACTCAACCAGACGTCTTAGTTCTGATCTCTGATCTTTATTGAGCCGATGAACCTCAACCGCGCGCACTGCTAACTGACAACTGCGAACTGATAACTGACAACTTTCAAAACAGATTCAGTCCTTCGACTCCTAAGTCCACATCATAAACGGCTTCGCTGGTGGCGAGGATGGTAGTTCCCAGAGGGGAGAAGGCCAGTCCGATAAGGTTAGCGCCGGAGAGCACGAGGGTGGCCTCGCCTAGCGGGGTGACGCGGACGATGCCGCGACGGCCATGGAGGCAGGCGGCGAGATAAATGTCTCCCTCTTTGGAGAGCGCGAGGCCCTGGGGACGGCCCAGTCCGCGATACCAGGGGCGTGCGTCGCCGTGGGTGTCGATGGCCCAGATGGCGTCGTTGGAGGAGAGCGTGGGGCCGGTGACGTAGAGGGTTCCGGCGGCGTCGACGGCCATGTGATAGGCCGAGACGCTGGGTTCGAGCGTGGCGTAGACGAATATCTGCCGCTCGGGGTTGATCTTGAAGATGGTGCCGCTGCGGTCGCCGACAAATAGGTTGCCCTGGGCGTCGAAGACCGCGCCAGTGGCCACGCCCATGCCCTCGGCGTAGAGGGAGGGTTCGCCACCATCGTCGATACGGTAGACGTTGCCCTCGGCGCGGGAGGTGACGAAAAGCTCGCCGCCGGGCGAGAAGGCTAGGCCGGTGGCGTTGAGGATGCCTGTGACGAAGGGGGTTCCGCGGCCGTCGGGGCTGACGCGCACGACGGATACAGGGGTCTGCTTGCCGCGCTGGCCACTGATGGTGGCGTAGATCATGCCGGAGCGGCTGATGGCCGGGTTGGTGACCGGATGCAGGCCCTCGAGAAGTTGGCGGGCGACGCGCAGGGGAGCGGTGTTGCTGGAGCCGGTAGAGTTGCGAACCTCGATAAGGCCGGTGGTAGCTTGCTCGGGAACGCGGAAGGCCAGAGAGGTGGGACGGCTCATCAGCAGATGGGCGGGAAGGCCATCGACCAGAACGGAGGGCAGGGCAGAGCCAAACGGGCCGAGATTTGCGCCGGCCAGCTCGACTTCGCCTCCCGGCAGCGCGGCGGCGGGCAGAACGTCGTCGATGCGCGGGGTGAATTCAGCGGCGGATTGGGGGATGGCTGGGGGCATGGCTCAAATCCAAATGCGTAACAAGGATGCTACACCCAAAGCATACAGCCCCGCTGCCACATCATCGAGGACGATGCCCCAGCCCTCGGGGAGATTTTCGAGTTGGCGGACGGGGAAGGGCTTGGTGATGTCGAAGAAACGGAAGAGGATGAGCGCGATCAGGGCGTGACGCAGGTCGAAGGGGCTGAAGAGCAGGGCGACCCATTGGCCGGCGACCTCGTCGATGACCACGAATTGCGGATCGTGGCGGCCGGATTCGCGGGCGACGATAGTGGAGGCGGGGATGCCGAGAATCAGCGTGAGGGCAATGCCGGCCAGCAGAGCGACAAGAAGGATTTGCGGGGTGGGGTGAAAGAGCCACGCATACGCGGCCCAGAGAAGCACGGCGGCCACCGAACCCCAGGTGCCGGGTCCGGGCTTGCCAAAGCCCGTGCCGAAGAACGTCGCCACTGTCCATGCCCAGCAGCACTTCGTGGCGTTCTGGCTTTGGTTGAGATTTGTGGAAGGGCTAGTTTTCATAGGAGTCTTCCTTCTGGCCGCGGCCCAGGTCTTCCAGGACTTCGGGGTCGAGGACGGGCGAGCTGATCTTATAGACGCCCATGGCCCATTTGCCGAGATCGATCTTGCGGCAGCGGTCACTGCAGAAGGGAAAGTCCTCATCCGCAGGGCGGACGAGCATGCCGCAAGTGGGGCAGCGGAGAAGCTTGGCGGATTTTTTCCTGGCAGACATCTTCTATTCCACTTTACAGCGGCCCCGAGAGGATGCGGGCGACCACGTCGTAGTCGTGGGCTTCGGTGATTTGGGCGCGGTAGAAGCGGCAGGGCTCGAGAGCGGTCAGCGAGCCGAAGTCGTTGATGTAGAGTTTGCCGTCGATCTCCGGGGCGTGGAACTGTGTGCGGCCCTCCCATAGCAGCGGAGTCTCTTCGCTTTCTCCCTCGGCGAGCACGACCAGTTCGCGGCCTACCCAATTCTGCTTGGCGCGCCTGGAGATGGATTGCTGGAGCTTCATGAGTTTGTATTTGCGGGACTCGATGGTGCGCTTCGGAATCTTGCCGTCGAGTGAAAATGCGACGGAGCCTTCTTCATCGGAGTAATTGAAGACGCCGAGCCAGTCGAATTTTGCCTCCTTGATGAACTCCTCCAAAAGCTCAAAGTCGCGGAGCGATTCGCCGGGAAAACCGACGATGAAGGAGGTGCGCAAAGCGACGCCGGGAATGGTGGCGCGGACTTTTTCCAGTGTCCTGAGGAAGATGTCTGCGCTGCCGCCGCGTTTCATGCGCTTGAGGACGGCGGGCGAGGCGTGTTGGAGGGGAAGATCGATGTATTTGCAGATGTTATCGTGCTTGGCAATGGTGTCGAGGAGTTTGTTGGTGATGCGGTTGGGATAGGCGTAGAGGAAGCGGAGCCAGCGGAGGTTGGGGATTTTGGCGAGCGCATCGAGGAGTTGCGCGAGGCCGTCTTTCATGCCGAGGTCTTCGCCGTAGCAAGTGGTGTCCTGGCCGATGAGGGTGATCTCGCGGATGCCGCGGGAGATGAGTTGCTTGGCTTCGGCGACGACTGATTCGAAGCGGCGCGAACGGAATTTTCCGCGCAGATTGGGGATGACGCAGAAGGAGCAGGGGTGGTCGCAGCCTTCGGCGATTTTGATGTAGGCCGAGGATTTGGGGGTGGTTAAGAGGCGCGGGGTGGTTTCGTCATAGAGATACGTGGGCAGAAGATGAGTTGCGCCTTGCCAGTCGTTGCGGCGGAAACGGCCTTGCTGTTCGCGGTGGTCGCCTTCGGGTCGGCCCCTGAGGATGTTGAAGGGCGACACCGCGACGGGAGCTTGCAAGCCAGCAGCTTCAAGAATCGCTTCCAGTTCGCCAGTACCGACGACGGCGTCGACTTCGGGGATGCTCTTACGGATTTCGTCGCGGTAGCGCTCGACCAGACAACCGGCGACGATGAGTTTTTTCGCCGAGCCGGTGGTCTTGTGGCGGGCCATTTCCAGGATGGTGTCAATGGATTCCTGCTTTGCGGTGTCGATGAAGCTGCATGTGTTGACGACGAGGATTTCGGCCTCCTCGGGATGAGAGGTCAGGCGCGCGCCGGCGCGGTCCAGCAGGCCCATCATCACCTCGGAGTCCACGAGGTTTTTGGGGCAGCCGAGGGAAATAAAGCCCACGGTGGGTGCCGTGGGTGGGGATTTTTTAGTCACATCTTGATTGTAGCGGGGATGCGATTGGAAGATGAGGATGCGGAGACGGTTGGGGGTACGGGCTGGCGTGAGCGGAAGGCGTCATAAGTGTTAAAATCGACAAGTGCCGGGTCCTACGCGACGTAATCCCGCCAACCCCGCCAGGTCCGGAAGGAAGCAACGGTAACGGGCTCGTATGGGCGCAGTAGGTAACCCGGCGCTTTTATTGGCCTGATTCGATTGAAATTGAAGCGGAACAAACAAAAGCAGGTCCTTCGACTCCGCTTCGCTCCGCTCAGGATGACAATCGTAGATTGCCGCAAGGAGAAATGCATTGACGCTTCAAGTTCGTCCCATCGTGGGCTGCCGCGCGAAGATAACGGCGCTGGGAACCTACGTCCCGCCGCAAGTGTTGACCAACAAAGACCTGGAAAAGATGGTGGATACCAGCGACCAGTGGATTATGGAGCGCACCGGCATCCGCGAGCGGCATGTGTTGGCCAAGGGGCTGGGCGTGAGCGACATGTGCGTCGAGGCGGCCAAAAAGTGCCTGGCGATGCGCGGCATTGCGGCCAGCGAAGTTGAGGTCATCATCGTGGGCACGGTGACGCCGGACATGATGTACCCGGCGACGGCTTGCCTGGTGCAGGACAAGATCGGGGCCAAGGGAGTGTGGGGGTTCGACGTTTCGGCAGGATGCTCGGGGTTTTTGTTTGCCTTGCAGGCGGGCGTGAAGCTGGTGGAGAGCGGGGCGCACAAAAAAGTTCTGGTGTGCGGCTCGGACGCGAACACGCGCATGACCGACTACACCGACCGGACGACCTGCGTTTTATTTGGCGACGGCGCCGGCGCGGTGCTGCTGGAGCCATGCGAAGAGGGCGAGATTGGCTTCATCGATTTTTGGCACGAGATTGACGGATCGGGCGCGGCGGCGCTGAATATGCCGGGCGGCGGCAGCCTGAATCCCGCAACCCACGAGACGGTGGACAAGAAGATGCACTTCATCCACCAGGACGGGCAGGCGGTGTACAAGTTCGCTGTGCGCAAGATGCTGGAGGCGACAAGCAAGGTTCTGGAACGCAACGGCGTGACCGGCGCGGATCTGGGCTGCTTTATTTCGCACCAGGCCAATATGCGGATTATCACGGCCACCGCTGACCGGCTGGGCATGGACAAGGAGCGGGTGATTATCAATATAGAGAAGTACGGCAACACCTCGGGGGGAAGTATTCCGCTGGCCATGGGAACAGCCCTGGAAGAAGGCAAGCTGAAGAAGGGCGACCTGGTGATGCTGGCCGCGGCGGGCGCGGGGTTTACGTCGGGGGCGGTGCTGCTGCGGTGGGAGATGTGAAAGGCAGGGAAAGAGTGAAACAGTGAAAAAGTGAAGCAATAAGTTAATCAGATATTAGTTGGTAGGCCGGTTCCTTCGGGGATCGGCCTTTTTGCGGCCATGAAGACGTGCTATTCAGGAACGGAGAAGGAATATTCCGGCAATGCACCTGCCTGGGCAGCTATGCGGAAGAAGACTTTCATGGCTTCGAGACATTCCTCGTCGAGGACGTAGTGGATGTTGGTGGTCAGGTAAGCGCGAATGGTCTGCTCGGGAATGGCGATGCGGCTGGACCACTCGGCGACCAGGGCGTCGATGTTCTGGAGGCCGTGGTCGCGGGATTGGATGAAATCTTCCGATACATCCTTATAAAAACCTTCGCCGTGCGCGCAGCACCAGACAGCGGAGACGTAGGGCAGGCCGGTGAGGGTGCGCCACTCCTCGGCGAAGTCGTGGTAGACGAGCTCCTCGCCGGTGCGCGCGAATCGGTTGGCGCGCTCCTCGAGAGCCAGCAGGGCGGGATCGCCGATGAGGATGGCGGCGTCGGCACGCTGGAGCATGGAGTCGAGGTCGGCGACAGCAGGAAGGAAGGGAATGTCGGGGTTGCCCCAGTGGCGAAAGAGGATGCGGGCGTGGGCCAGTGTAGTGCGGCTGGCCATGTCGGCGGCCACGGAGCGCAGAGCATGGAGGCGCTGGGCAGCTCGGCGCACCAATAGCAGGGAGCGCACGCGGCCTTTGGAGGCGATGGTGCAGCCGGGCAGGATGCGCAGGCCGGGGATGGTGGCCAGGGCGGCGATGGGGATAAGACCGATGTCGGCCGCGCCCGAGGCCAGGCGGGCGGCGCACTCCGTGGGCGACATGCGGTCGATTTGATAGCGCAGGGAGAGTTGGGCTTCGAGGGGCGGGTGCTCGAAGTCCCACATCAGGGGCGCGGGGTTGAGGAAGCCGATGGCAGCCACGCGCAGACGGGGAGTTTCAATCACGACTTTTAGAATACCAATCGAGAGCGGGGAATGGGTGCGGCGTACCCGGCTGATCAACGCCAGCGCAGGGTCGGCGCTTGACATTAGAGTTTTACAAGAATAAGGTGGGCAAAACCGTCGAAAAAGGCGGAATGGTTTCTTGTGAAGAAAAATAACTGTCCAATTTCAGGACACTGAAGTAGCAGTTGCAAAGCCTTTAGCCAGCAAATTCCAGCAGCGCCGCTGCGGTGACTGGCCCTTCCTCAGATCCGAAAGACAAGGTTACTGTATTCAGTCGACGGCTAGGCGAAGGCCTTAGTGTGGCCCTTCAGCCAGCCTGGGAGGCCGCCGGACAGAGGTTCGGAGGGGGAAGCGATGAGCACACTCGCCATGGAAGCGATTGCCGCGGCGGCGACGGCGTTGGATGAAGAACGTCTGGCGTGGCTGGCGCTGGTGCTGGCGCCGGGGCTGGGTCCCAAGCGGATTCTGGATGCGGTGAAGCAGTTGGAAGCGGCGAGCCAGATTTTTTCTCTTCCGCTGACGGCACTGGAAGGGCTGCGCTTTCCCGCCGAGGCGGCGCAGTTCATCTTTGACGGCAAGGCGCGCCAGGCGGCCGAGGAGGAGTGGGCGCGGGTGGCGGCGCAGGGGGCGACGCTGGTGACGTACAGTTGCCCGGAGTATCCGGAGCGGCTCAAAGAAATATATGACCCGCCGCCGGTGCTGTGGGTGCGCGGGGCGGCGAGTCTGCTGAGCAGGCCGGGGATTGCGATTGTGGGCACGCGACACCCGACTCCGTACGGCACGGGCGTGGCGGAGATGCTGGCGCGGGATTTGGCGGTGCGGCGGCTGCTGATTATCAGCGGCATGGCGCGGGGAATCGATTCCTGCGCACACCGCGGGGCTCTGGCGGCGCGCATGCCCACCCTGGCGGTGTGGGGCACGGGCATCGATGTGGTTTATCCCAAGGAAAACAAGAAGCTGGCCGAGGAGATTCTGGCCACCGGCGGGGCGATTGTGAGCGAGCTGCCCATGGGGACGTTTCCCGCACCGCAGAACTTTCCCCGCCGCAACCGGATTTTGAGCGGGCTGAGCGTGGCCGTGCTGGTGGTGGAGGCGGGGGAGAACTCCGGCACGCGAGTGACCGCGCGCTGCGCCGCCGAACAGAACCGCGACCTGTACGCAGTGCCGGGCAACGTGACCAGCAAGGGATCGTGGACTCCCAACACGCTGATCAAGCAGGGAGCCAAGCTGGTGGCCACCTGGGAGGACGTGTGGGAGGATCTGCCCTCGCAGGTGCGGCTGGAACTGGAGGCAGAAGCGCCGGCTGAATCCAAGTCGCCGGCGACAGCATCTCTCTTGCCGGAGCAGGTTCTGCGGCCCGAGGAGGCACTGGTGCTGGAGGTTCTGCGCGTCGACGAGAGCTTGCAAATCGACGAGATTCTGGAATTGTTGGAGACGCAATTGACCTCGTCGGAGGTCTTTACGGCGCTCTTCGAGCTGGAGGTCACGGGAAGGATTCGGTCCATGCCGGGGAAGAACTACGTAAGAATCATATGAAAAGACAAATTCTTACTGGTTACTCATAGCCTCTTGCGCGGCTTTGGCGAGGAAGCCGGAGCGGGTCAAGTGTTGGGCTTCTGCGTAGGAATCGATCTGCGAGAGCAGGGAGCCGGGCAGAGAGATATTCACTCGCTTCGGTGCGGGATCGATGCGCGTCAGATCGAGGTCAACAAGCATCCATACGCCGCCCTGATAGCGCGGGTCGTCGGCCAGTTTTTCCAGAGCAGTAGGCGCGGGGATGGGCTGATTCTCATCAGCCATGTGACACTCCACGGCCTCCTGCGCCATGCGGTTGATATCCTGCCAATCGTCGGCGGCGGAAAAGCAGCCGGGAAAATCCGGAAATTCAATTCCGTGCGCGTGCTTTTTGTCTCCGACCTGAACATAAACGGGATAGAGCATTTCTCACCTCCACTGCCATCCGGCCTGCCGATAGATGCTGCGGATCGTGCCGATGGGAAGGTCTTTCTTCGGATGCGGAACGGTTACAGCACCAGGCTTTTCCGGGTGCTTGAACTTGACGTGGCTGCCAGCTTGATGCGCCTTGCGCCAGCCCTCCGATTCAAGTCTGCGGACGATCTCCGCGCTCTTCATGTGTGTAATTATACACAAACAATGGGTGGCGGCCACCCATATCGGTCGGCGGATGTGCGTAGTTGCGCTTTCAGAATAATGTGATCTCTCCGCTGCGACGAGCATCGTCGATGTGCGAGCGCCAATAGGTGCTTTCCGCGCGGACGATCTTCGGCAGCCGCGAACCGTCGACCGCGCGAATAAGCGCTTCTCCGGTGCCGGTGCTGAAGTGCACGTTGATTCCGGATGTTCCTCCCATTCGTTCTGCCACCAAAGGAATGCCTTCGACCTCAAGAAACCCGCGAACGAAGGAGGAATTCATATCTCCGATCAAGGCGGTTTTCAGGCCCGGCAATACATTGGCTCCGCCGAATGCTTTGGCGACAAACCTCCGCCGGTCTCCGCCTTTCTTCATCAGATCGTTGATCAGCAGTTCCATTGCGTTGACCCCATAGCGCGAGCTATCCGAGTCCAGGCTGCTGCCCGGAAGAAGAATATGATTCATGCCGCCGCCGCGCAAGACCGGGTCGTAGAGACAGACTGCGACACAAGATCCAAGAAGCGTGCACAGCACAACCGGCCGGGTGCTGGTGGCTACATCGCCGGCATAGAGATATATGCGATGATCGGGCGGAAGGCGATTGCCGCCTTGCGCTCTCTGGCTCGATATGTTTCTGATCCGGATCATGGAAGAGCATTCTTGCTTGTCTGCGCGTAGCGTCTCGCGCCACAGATTGTTTATCGGCCAGCATTGCGCAGGCGAGATTGTCTGCTTGCCGAACAACAGGGCAAACTATTGATGGGATTATGGGTTGAATCGCCAGACACGAAGGTAACTTTGAGCACGCAAACATGAGATTCCGGAGATGATGAAGCCGGCCAACAGTGGAAACGGAGTGGTGTTCCGTGGTAGGGTCCATTCTTTGCGGATCATTTTCCCGGAGGGGGAAGCGGCCGGGCAGAGTGGCCGGATTCTGGACAGTTTGCGAAGTAAACGGAACGAAACTGGACAGAGTCCAGCAGACTGAATGAACCGGACAGGGTAGAGTGTACAAGGATGGCAATGAGCAAATCACTGGTGATCGTCGAGTCTCCCGCCAAGGCCAAGACAATCGAGAAGTATCTGGGCGCGGGCTTCGAGGTTCTGGCGTCGGTGGGTCACATCATGGACCTGCCGAAGAACGATCTTGGCGTGGAGCTGGAGAATCGCACCTTCGAGCCGACGCTGATTGTGTCTCCGGGCAAGGAAAAGGTTGTGGCGCAGTTGAAGAAGGCCGCGGCCAGGTCGGACGAGATCTATCTGGCGCCTGACCCTGATCGCGAGGGCGAGGCGATTGCTTACCACCTGGCGCTGCAACTGGGGACGACGGCCAAGGAGCGGAAGAAGATTCATCGCGTGACCTTCAACGAGATCACCAAGAAGGCCGTGCAGGAGGCCTTCCAGCACGCGCGGGACCTGGATCAGAACCTGGTGGACTCGCAACAGACGCGGCGCATATTAGATCGATTAGTCGGCTACCAGATTTCTCCGCTGCTGTGGGATAAAGTCCGGCGAGGATTGTCGGCGGGTCGCGTGCAGACGGTGGCAGTGCGGCTGATCGTAGAGCGGGAACGGGAGATTGGCGCCTTTGGCCCAGTGGAGTACTGGACTCTGGACGCCGAGTTACACCCGGAGAAACAGGCGGAGAGCAAGCTCAAAGCGCGTTTTGTAGGCATCGACGGAGAACCGGCGCGGGTTGCGAACGGCCAGGACAAGGATGGGAAAGAGCAGTTCATCGCCAACGCGCTGCCGGATGAGAGATCGATGAGGGCGGTGATGGACGCGCTCGAAAAGGCGCAGTGGTCGCTGGTTTCCGTGCAGGCGACGGAGAAGCTGAGGCGGCCGCCGGCTCCTTTTATCACCAGCCAGTTGCAGCGCGACGCCGCCAGCAAACTGGGCTTCAACGTGCGGCGGACGATGGGCGTGGCGCAGCGGCTCTATGAGGGCGTGGCGATTGGCGCCGAGGGCATGACCGGCCTGATTACCTACATGCGTACTGATTCGCCGCGCGTGGCGCCGGAGGCGATTGAAGGGGCGCGGGAGTGGATCGGCAGCCAGCTGGGGGCGCAGTATCTGCCCGCGACGCCCAATGTGTACAAGGGCAAGAAGGCCGCGCAGGATGCGCATGAAGCCATTCGGCCCACCGATGCTTCGCGAACGCCGGAATCAATTGCGCGCTATCTGACGGAAGAACAGTTGAAGCTCTACCGGCTCATCTGGCAGCGGTTTGTGGCCTCGCAGATGATGCCGGCTATCTTTGACGTGACCACGGCGAAGATTGCGGCGGTGAGCGCGAAGACGGGGAAAACCTATGATTTCAGGCTGAGCGGCTCGGTGGTGCGCTTCGACGGGTTCCTGAAGGTCTATGAGATTGCCGAGAAGGACGAGGAGGAAGAGGCCGAAAACAAGCTGCCCAACCTGGACAACGTAAAGCGGCTGCAGCTGGATGAGTTGAAGGACGAGCAGCACTTTACCTCTCCGCCGCCGCGCTACAACGAAGCCTCGCTGGTGAAGGAGTTGGAAGAGCGGGGCATCGGGCGGCCATCGACCTATGCGTCGATTATCAACACCATCCAGGACCGCGAGTATGTGACCAAACACAGCGGCCGGTTCTATCCCACCGAGATTGGGATGGTGGTTTGCGATCTGCTGGTCAAGAATTTTCCGTATATCTTCGACGTGGCGTACACGGCCAGGCTGGAAGAGGAGCTGGACGAGATTGAAGAGGGGCACGAGAAGTGGACCGACCTGCTGAAAGGCTTCTACGGCTACTTTGAAGAAGAGCTGAAGGACGCCGGCGCGAAGATGGAAAACATCAAGCGCATGGAGCACAAGACGAACGAAAAATGCGATCTGTGCGGGTCGCCGCTGGTGTTGAAGTGGGGAAAGTTCGGCAGCTTCTTTGCCTGTTCGGCCTACAACAAGAAAGACAAGTCGAGCTGCACCTTCACCAAAGAGAACACGGCGGGCAAGCCGGATATGAACACGCCGGAGGCGCAGGAGGCGGGCGAGCAGGAGGAGTATTGTGACAACTGCGGGCGGGTGATGGTGCTCCGGCGCGGGCCATTCGGGATGTTCATGTCGTGCCCGGGATTCAACGAGGACCCGCCCTGCAAGACCTTCCGCAAGCTGAGCTCGAAGCAGCAGCAGAAGCAGGCTGTGCCCAAGCCCACGGGTGAGGATTGCCCGCAATGTGGCAAGCCGTTGGTGCTGCGCCAGGGAAGTTATGGGGAGTTTGTCTCCTGCTCCGGGTATCCCAAGTGCAAGTACGTGAAGCAGAACCTGATTGAAGGCTTGAAGTGCCCCAAGTGTGGACAAGGCGACCTGGCCGAGCGCAAGGCGAGGAGGGGGAACATCTTCTGGGGCTGCACGAACTATCCCAAATGCGACTTTACGTCAAATTCAAAGCCAGTGGCCGAAAAGTGCCCGGAGTGCGGCAGCCCGTACCTGGTGGAGAAAACACTGCGCTCGGGGATTTATCTCGAATGTCCGAACAAGAAACGGGCGGCCGAGGAAGAGGTTGCGCCGAAGAAGAGGACAGGGAAGAGCACCGCGCCGGCAGAGAGCGCCGTGGCGTGCAGCTATTCAAAACGGATTGGCGACGCGCCGCCGCTGCCGACAGCCGCAACGCATGGGCCGGTACTGGAGAAGGAGCCCGCCAAGGCGGCTGAGAAGGCGGCGGCCAAGCCAGCGACAAAGAAGGCGGCGAAAAAGGGCGATAAGAAGGCGTTGCAGCGGGCGTAGGAGGGCGCGATGATCGATTTGAAATTGGGTCCTGGGAAAACGAACAAGTCAGGGCAAGCGGATGCTTTTATCGCATCCCGTGCAAGTTTCTGGATAGGCTTTGCCAGTGTTTTGATTCTTTTGATCGTGTTAGTAGGCGAAGCTAGCTTTCATTATTATCTGAACGTCGTCAATGGGGATTCAGTGGAAGGATTGCTTGTTTTAATCAACTCCCTATTATTTTTTCTCTTGCCTTTTGTAATCGCTATAGTGGCCTATTTGCAAGTCAAGCGATACTTATCAAGATCGACGGATGATCCAGCAATGTTGCGAACGGTTGCAAATTATGGACTCATGGTTTTGTTTATGGCTTTTCTGTCAATATTCACGATTTATAACTTTTACCGGTGAATTTTCTCCTCCTAATATTCTGGACGAGGAGATTTGGGCAAAGATCGAGGAGGAGACCCGATGAGCAACAAATCAATTGGAGAAATGACACCTCAGGAGATCTTTGATGCCATCGATAGCGGCATGATCGAGGTTTCCCGTCGCCTGGCCTCCGGTGAACTGGATGGGTCGGGGCGGTATTACACGGATGAGGAACTGGCGGCTGGCGCTGCGACGGGCGGGAAACGCACTCCTGCCAAGCCGGTCAAGGCCAACGCCGCTTGAGCGGCCTCGCCGCAATCTCCGGCTGGTTCCTGTAAAATTGCAACGGAGATACTCAATTATGGAACGGATGCTTGCAACCCCGGCGGATGCCGAAATCATTCTCAGACTGTATGAACTGCGCACCGAGGCGGTGATGCGCCAGGCGCGCGCGTGGGTGACTGGCGAGTTCTGGCCGGCTACGGCGGAGGAGTTTTTTGCCGTGGCGGAGAACCCCGCCGACCCGCACAACGCTTGGCTGCGCCAGGTGCTCAGCTATTGGGAGATGGCCGCGGCGATGGTGCTACACGGGGCGGTTTCGGCGGAGCTGTTTGTGGATTGCAATGGCGAGGGGTTTTTCCTGCTGGCCAAGTTTTCGGCCATCCTGGACGGCATCCGGGAGAAGAATCCGGCCTTCCTGATGAAGACGTCCGATCTGGTGAACCGTTTTTCCACCGCGGCGCAGAGGTACGAGGCGACGCTCAAGTATGTGGAAGCCCGGCGCAAGAGCCTGCCCGGCCATAAATAAGCGCGGCAGGAGCTCTAATCCCCCTGGAGCTTGAAAAGAATTCGCAATTCTGGAGAATCTCTGTTAATGTCATATGCGGCCTCCTCATTGAATCCGATTATGGGCCGATAGAGGATATTGCGGGATAGCGGAAGCGCCTATGGCACGAGCAATCTGGAACGGCAAGGTAATTGCCGAAAGCGAGAATACGATGACGGTGGAGGGGAACGTCTACTTTCCCGAATCCAGCCTGAAGCGCGAATATTTTCGCCCCAGCACGACCACCTCCCTGGACCCGGCCAAGGGGCAGGCACGTTACATGACGCTGCTGATCGACGGGGAGGATAACCCGGACGCTGCCTGGTACTATCCCGACCCCAAGCCGGCGGCGCGCAAGATCAAGGGATACGTGGCCTTCTGGCGGGGCGTGGACGTGGTGCCGTAGCCCGGCTGCTTCGGCTGGCTTGCGAACGGCTTTCTGGCGCTGACGCAGAGAAAGGCGTGTGATACATTTTCCCCATGAGGCTGAAAGGTTTAGCGATATTCGCAATGCTGCTGGCCCTCACGCAGGCGCCAGCGGCACTGGGAGTTCAAACAAGCGCGCCAACTAACGCGAACCGGCAGGCCCCGCCCATTTCGGCGTCTTCTGCCGGCGTTCCGCAAGAGACTGCCAGCCCGGCGCCAAAGACCGAGGGCGGCATCCAGGATATTCTGCCGTCGCATATGAGCATTGCCAATCCCGCACCCGCCCCCAAGCCCTTGCTGGCCTGGAGCGTGCGCGAGCAGATCACATGGGCAGCCAATCTGGTGCTGGTCATTTTGGCATACGCCGGCATCCTTATGGCCGTCTCCC